>Ga0326513_10002020_pt1 | contig 15164 bp, 19 predicted proteins | sample 2_2465_0518_D_FD_203654 | JGI IMG/M metagenome (GOLD analysis project Ga0326513, IMG submission 203654) | Bovine rumen microbial communities from UC Davis, California, United States - 2_2465_0518 | ecosystem: Host-associated > Mammals > Digestive system > Stomach > Rumen | place: USA...
ACTCGCATAGTCAATCTCGTCGGGATAGTAGAACGTCGCGGTCGCTGCCCCAGACGGCAATGTGACCGCAGGAACGTCGGGATAGGTCGCGCCCATGAGGTCAATGTCGGGCATGCAATCCTCCTAGCTGATGGACAGCACCTTGGTCGTGGCATCCTGCGAGATGGTCGGGAGGGACAGCGTGCCAGCCACGCCCAGCACGGTCTTGCCGGTGAGCAGGTTGGCAGCGGTGAGGTCGGTGACCGCCGCGCTCGCGATCGAGACGGTGCCGCCGGTGGTGTACCCCGCAGGGATGGTCACGGTGCCGGCCTTGGTCGAGATGGTGCCGGACGTGCTGCCGTTGTTGGCCATGGAGCCGGAGACGGAGCCGGACGCGCCGTAGGCCGTCTTGCCAGTGAGGATGTCGGCTGCGGCAGCGGTCGCACCGGCGGTGTCGTAGAACTTGGCGGTGCCGCCGCCGCTCTTGGGGATGTCCACCTCGGGGACGCTCTGGTAGGTGACTCCGTTGATGATGACGTTCTGTGCCATGTTGCTCCTAACTCACGGTGAGGACGGCCCCGTTCCACTGAATGAGGCCGTAGTTGCTGGGGATGGGGTTGACCACGATGTCGGCGGTCGAGAGCAGCCCACGGGTCGCGAGGGTCTGCGCCACATTGGTCGGCGTGACCTCGTAGGGGCCGTCGTACTCGTCGATGGCGGGGACGTACGGCACGTACTCGCCGGTGCCGAAGGTCACGGCGGGCGGGTCACCGACGCGCAGCGCGGCGCTCGTCGCGTCATCGACGCGCACGCGAGCGCAGGTGCAGCTTGTCATTCGTCCACCACCTCGGCGAGCAGGTTGCGCTCCACCTGGATTGCGGCCACGGTGGTCGCGTCGCGGTGCCCGTAGCCGTCCAGCCAGTTGACCTGCACCTCGATGCTGCCCTCGGCGAAGCCGCCGGTCTGGAGCTGCGAGAGCGGGACGCTGATGACGGTGTCGCCGTCCTGCAGCGCCATCGACGGCCCCTCGACGGTGAGCCGGTTGCTGCGCTGCTGGAATGTCACAAGCACTGTGGACGTGGTGAGGTCGACGCCCTCGACGGTGACCGTGACCGTCGGCGTGGTGTATCTGCGCATGTGTGGCTCCTTAGCTGATGATGTAGGTGACGGTGAAGCACAGCTCCGCGCTGGTGGCGATGCTGGTGCCGGACGAGTTGCGGACGGTGACCAGACCGGCGGTGGTGATGCGGGCATACGAGCCGCCGTGGGCTCCGGTCGAGCCGATGGCCACGTAGGCGTTCGTGGCGGGGCGGTAGCCCGTGGGCACGGTCGCGAGCGTGCCGGACGTGGAGCCGGATGCCAGCGCCGACGCCAGCTTCAGGCTGTACATGTCCAATGTCACGACCTTGCCGTAGCGGGTCAGCGAGGACGAGTAGCTGCTTGCCGCGCTGCCCTTGGACAGCGTGCCGGTCTCGACCGACAGCGCCGACTGCGCGCCGATGGCGTTGGCCGTGATGGTGGTGTCGCTTGTCGTGCCGTCGCTGCCCGAGAGCGTGACGGTCGCACCATCGCCCGACAGCGTGTAGGTCGCGCCGCCGCCACCGCCCGACGAGTTACCCGCCACGTAATATGCTGCCTGCGCGGTCTGCGAGGTGGATGCGTTGCGTGCGCTGGACGTGACCTGCGCCTTGCCGAAGGTGATGCTGCCGCCAGCGGGGTCGAGCAAATCCCACTCGATGCCGGTTACCTGCATGCGGCCCTGGGTGTCGAGCGCGTCGAGGTCGACCACCTGCCCGACGTCGAATGCGTCGACGGCGTAGCCTGCGTCGCTCATGTCGATGGCCTTGACGGTCACCGAGCGCGGCAGGGAGAGCTGCTGGCAGTAGGCCAGCGCACGAGACCACAGCGCCGCCTCGGTGGTGACGTCATCCCATACGACCTCGCGCACAACGATGCCGTTGGTCGCGGCGAGGGCGTCGTTGACCAGCATGCCGCCTCGCACGGTGACGCCAGCGCCGCCCGTGCGCGACGTCGCGATCTCGAGCCTCGTGCCGTCTTGGTCAGCGCCGACGGCATGGATGGCCGTGACCAGCTCCGAGCCGTCGGCCTCGTCGGAGAGTCCGAGCAGGTTCCATCCGAGCTTGACCACCTGGTCGCACGGTGCCGCGACCGACGCCAGCCAGTCGATGACTCGCGTGCCGCGACGGAGGACGATGTGTCCGGCGTCGGACGAGCCGACGGTCTTCGCCGACAGCTCCTCCCACGTGGTGGCCGTTGACTCGCTGCCCCTCACGATGTAGTCGTTGCCGCCCTTGTCGACCACGGTCACGCTTCCGACCGAGAATCGCTTCCACTCGTCCACCTGCGAGTTGTGACCGCGCACGAGCTGCTGCACGTACTCGGTGGGCGAGCCGCTGAACGAGTACGGAAGGCAGAGCGAGTCGTTGAGCATCGCCAGCTCGCCTTCGACCACGACATGCACCGAGCCGTCGAGCGGCATGCGCTCGCGTGATAGCAGCCTGCCGCGAAAGACCTCGGTGCCGTCTCTCTCGACGCGCCACACGTCGCGACCGAGCAGCGGCAGCGACGCGATGGTCGGGTAGAGCGGATGGGAGACCGGCACGTCGGCCTCGAGCGAGCCTGCGGAGTCGAGCGCTAGCGCGAGCGTCGCGCCGATGACGTTGCTGGTGGTGGTGACGGGCTGGTGGACGATGCTGTTGTTTAGCCAGATGTTCCAGATGGCCACTAGAGCACGCCTCCCTCCCACGAGAGCGTCGCGTCAAAGCCGCCGACTGGCACGTAGTCGACCGTGAACGTGCCGCCGGGGATGGTCAGCGCGGGCAGGTCGACGGTGCCTGGGCCGACGCTGGCCGTGCGCCCGTCGATGGTGACGGTGATGCCACGGAATGACGTGACGCTCGGTATCGAGCGCATCGTGGTGTTGCTGCCGGTCGCGGTGCCATGGGCTGGCATCGTGCTGACCATGGTGGTCTGGCCGGACGTGCCGCCCTCGCACATGACCGATGCCGAGACGTAGGTGGCATCTGCCGGTGGCATGCCGCCGACGGTCGCGTCCTCGTAGGTGGTGGCGTGCGTGCCGGTCGACGTGCCGTCGGCATGCGTCACGATGTACGCAGTCTCCGCGCCGTAGGGGTAGACGGTCAGCATGTCGGATGTGCCTTCGTACTGGCCGATGGGCGAGCCGAGGAACATGTCGGCATAGCCGAGCTGCGCCGCCTCCCACGTCGCGGGCGCGGTGTAGGCGAGGGCGAGGCCGACGGTCAGCGCGCCGGCCGTGTTCTTGACCTCGACGTCGATAGCCGATATGCCCTTGCCGCTCGGCGTGGCGTTGAGGGTCTGCGAGACTGTGCCGACGGTCGGCGTGAAGCTGTCGGACGTGGTCGTGCCCTGGACGAACCCGTCGGCGTCGGTGCCGGTGCCGTCCTCGACGATGGACAGCTTGACGTGCGGCGACGAGCCGACGGCGGTGACGGTGCCGGTAACGAACGCCACGACCTCCTGCGTGTGACCGCTCGTGCCGCTAAACGGGAACGAGTAGGGCCAACTGGGCCACGTGCCGGTGCGGTCGGACGCCTTGAACTGGATGCGCGTGAAGCCTGTCGAGTTGGTCGAGAATCGCAGCTTCTGGCCGTCAATCGTCGGTGGCGGGTTATACGAGATAGCGTCCGTTGCGTACGGCCATGCCGACGGGTCGAAGAGGTTCTCGCCCCTGGCCCACCACAGGCGCACCACGTCGGCGTTGACGGGGCATGCGTGACTGCCAGCCGCGCCGTCGAGCGTGACCTCGTAGATGGCGGCCGACGGGTCGTGGCCGGTGGTGACCTTGGCCACGGAGCCGGACAGTGCGTCGGTGGCAGTGCTGGGCAGCGCCAGCGTCTGGTTGCCGACGCGGATGAACGGGTCAGCGGTCGCGTTGACGGTGACCTCGACGTCACCGGAGGCGTAGGCGATGCCGTCGCACTCGCAATCTGCGACGTAGTAGCCGCCTATCTGCGCGGTGAGCAGCGTCTCGACTCGCACGCGAGCGCCGTGCAGCGCCCTGCGCATCTGGTGGACGAGCGCCAGCGCCGTCGCGTGGTCGGCGCACTTGCCGCCGAAGCCGAGGCGAATCTCGCGCATCTCGTAGGTTGTCTGACCTGCGAGCGCACGCGACAGGTCGACCGAGCCGTCGGCGCCGGGCACGTCGACGCGAATCCACTTAGGCTCGGGCGATGGCTCATCGTCCATCGTGGTCCAGAGGTCGAGGTCATCCTCGGTGTCGAAGATGGCCGTGCCGTCGACTGCGTAGAACTTAACCGCGCCGTAGGTCTTCTCGTATGCGGTGGGCACTAGACCACGCCCCTTCCTGCCCTGAGCTGGCGTCTGCCGAGCGAGCCGTCCATCTGCCGCGAGATGCCGCCGACCAGAGCGCCGGTGTCGAGGTACACCTTCAGGTTGCGCACGTCATCGCGCAGAGAGCGCACCTCGCCGAGCAGGTCATCCTGCGTGGGCATGTCGGCGGCGATTGCCTGCGCGTACTTGGACAGGTACGGCTCGTATGACGGCCAGACCATCTCCGCGCCCTGCTCGCCGACGCCTATCAGCGTCGCGCCGTCGACAAAGCCGCCCTTGGCGTACCAGTCGATGGCGATGCTGGGAGCCGAGCCCTTGCCGCCGATGCCCCACGGCACCTCGCCGCCGTTGATGCGGAAGTGCGGCAGCTTGATGTGCGGGAACGAGAGCGTGACGTTGAATGCGTCCTTGATGCTCTGGATGGCGTCGGACACTGCGTCCTTGGCATCCTCGATGGGCTGCGTGATTGACTTCTTGATCTCGTCAAACTTCGTCGTGACCGTCGACTTTATCCGTCCTGCGATGTCGGTGACCTTCGACTTGATGGCGTCGAACTTCTGCACGACATAGGAGCGGGCCGACTCGACTGCCGTCTTGACGCTCTCGAGCGCCTGCCCGATCTTCGCGCGAGCGCCGTCGAAGTCACCGGACAGCAGCAGCAGCGCGGCCTCGATGGCTGGGATGACGCCATTCACGAAGGTTTCCATGAGGAACGTCACGAGAGGCTGCAGCGCCGTCCACAGGTTGGTGACCGCGGCGATGAGCGCCTCGAACAGCTCGGTGAGCGTGGATGCCACGCCCTCGAGCGTCGACGGGTCGATGGAGTCCATGACCTCGTTCAGCTTGTCCAGCGCCATGCCGAGGCCATCCATGAGAGCGCCAGCCAATGGCTCGAGGAACTCTTTGGCTTTGTTCTTCAGCAGCTCCCACTTCTCTGGCCAGTCGGCGGTGGCCTCGTAGGTGCCCATGATGCCCTCGCCAGCGCCGAGCGACGCATCGCGCAGGTCATCCATCGCGAGAGCGCCCGACTGCACGGCACCGACGAACTGCGCCGCGCCGCGCGTGCCGAAAAGCTCGGTGGCTAAGTCCATCGCAGCGGCCTCGTCACCGGCCTCGATGTAGCCCTCCATCTCGGTCAGCACGCGCTGGTAGGCCTCGGCAGCGGTCTCGCCTGGCTGCGCCAGCTCGACCAGAGCCTTGCCAATCTTGCCCATCATGCCGCTGGCGTCCATGCCAGCGCGGTCGAGCAGACCGGCCATGTTGGCCGACTCTTGGAAGCTGAAGCCAAGCCCCTGCAGCGCCGGTGCGTTGCTCTCGAGGATGCGGGTCAGGTCATCGAACGCGATGCCGGTGGACTGGCTCACTCCGAAGAGGTAGTCCATCTGGTCTGCCATGTCATCGGCGCTTACGTTGAACGCAGAGAACGCGCCGGACATGCTCTCGACGTTGATGGCGCTGCCCATCAGCTCGCCAGCGGCAGCGACGCGCTGGCCGACCTCATCGAGATTCTCGCCGGTCAGGCCGAGTCGGGTGTTGAGGTCTTGGACGATGTTGCCCGCCTCGCCGAAGGATATCGGCACAGTGGTCGCGATGCCCTTGGCGCTCTCCTCGAGCGCCTCGAGCGCCTCGCCAGACGCGCCGGTGCCGATGATGATGGCGTCGGTCATCTCGTCGAACTCGCCGCCGATGTCGAGCAGGAACTTTCCGACCTCGATGTCGGCGAACGCAGCGCCGATGACGCCCGCAATCTTGCCGAGCGAGCCCTGCAGCGTCGACATGAGTCCGCCGCCGAGCGCGTCACCGCCCTGCTGGCCAGCAGCCGTCAGGTCTGGGACGAGCGCGTCGGTGATGTTCTGCTTGACGCCCTGCGCCGAGGGGATGATTTGGACGTATGCGTTGGCGACGTTGACGCCCTCTCCTGCCATTTAGTCACCTCCGTAGTACCACTCGTCGAAGTCGGCGATGGCGATTGCGCCCTTGCCAAGCCTCTGCTCCTCGCCCTTGGCCCACGGCACCGGATAGGGCCTCGGCCTCTTGGGCCTGCTCTTGCTGTGGGCCGACGCGAAGAGCCACGCGAGGCCCGTGATCGCGTCGTGGATGTCGGCGAGGAAGTGCGCGAGCGCCAGCCTCGACGTCCACGGTGCCTCGTCGGGATGCAGCGCCCGCCACGTCGCGGAATCGTCCGGCAGGTGGCGCACGGTGTTCACCAGCTCGGCCCATCCGAATCGCGACAGAGCGGCCTCGGCGGGCATCCCAAGACGCTCTAGGATGTCAGCCGAGACCGCCCCATCGGTCTCCTCGTCTAGTCGGATGAGCCAGAGGATTCCCCCAGCGCCTCGCCGTCTCCGAGGTAGGCGGAGACGAGAGCCGTGAACTGCTCCATGGTGAGCTTGCTGGTCACACCCTCGGCGTACTGGTCGAAGAGCCTGACCATGATGGCGAGCAGCGCGTCCTGCAGCTCGGTGCCGGTCTTGCTGGCCGTCTGCTCGCGAATCTCGAGAGCGACGGGCAGAGGCAGCGACTGGATGGTCGGGATGGAGTAGACGTCATCGCCGACGGCGAAGCGGAATGGCTCTGCAGCCTTGGGTACTTGGAACATCTGGCCACCTTCTTATGACGTAGTTGGAATGACGATGCTAGGCGCTGACCACGCCATCGTCGTAGAAGACATAGATGGAATGACCGGTGCCATCGTCGTAGCACGAGAGCGTGCACGGCCAGACGTTGGCGGCACCAGGCGTGAAGCTGACGTCACCGGAAATCTCGGTAATCTGGCCATTCGGGATGTAGACGCGCACGCGACGGTTGCCGTCCTTCATCGAGAAGCACCACGACTCGGCAGGTGCCACGTCGGGGCCGACGCCCAGCTTGAGCTGTTCGCCATGCGTGGTGTTCGCGGCCGTCTTCGTGACGTTGGCAGTACCGAGCACGCGCTGGGCTGCGAACTCGTCCACCTGCAGGAAGGACAGCGCGATGGTGCCGTCGAAGTCGGTCAGGGCCTTGCGAACGACCGACATCGCCCAGTCCTTGATGGTGGTGAAGGACTTGGAGATGGACAGCGCGATGCCGTTCTCGTCGATGTAGCCGCCGCTCACCCACGTGTTGGCGAGCGCCGTGCGTGCGTCGGTCGGGGCTGTGGTGCCGAGCGGAGCGATGGCCACCGCGCCGGTGGTCTTGCTCTGGTCGGGGCTGGGCAGGTAGACCTGCTCGGGATTGATGCCAGCCAATGTTCCTCCTTAGAGAGTGTTGACGCCACGGATGCCGACGGTCGCTCTGAACGTGCAGCGCGGCAGCAGCGGCCTGCGTGGGTCGGGGTTGATGTAGGGAGCCATCGGGTCGGCGGTGACGTAGTGCCTGCCGCTCGTGGTCTCGCGATAGGGGAGCGACGCGACGATGCCCTGCACCTCGTTGGCGAGGTCGACTGCATCCTCGATGGTGGACGCCCAGACGTCGACCGAGAGGTCGTACTCGTGGCTCACGACAGACTGTGCGCCGCCACCGAGAGACGTGAAGCAGACGGTCATCGGCACGAGGTCATCCGGTGCGGGTGGTGCGCAGCACGCCACGTCTTGGTCTAGGAACTCCGCCACGTCGACGCGCAGCGCGTCCTCGATGTCAATCGGCCTCACGACCTGCATGCGCTCACCGCCCTACTCAAGACTTTCTCGTCGGCCTCGGCGATGTTGGCATCGTCCGAGTCCCCGTAGACGCGATACATGACACGGGTTCCTGGGTAATAGGCTCTCGTCACGTGGAAGCCGTCACCAGCCGCCGCGGCGATGCGCTCCGCAGACTTGCGGCACTCGCCGGAGATGCCGTCGCTCTTCATCAGCGCGAAGAGCCCACCGACGTCGAGGTCGACCTCGATGCGTACCTTGGTGCCCATCATCCGCTCCACGTCTTGAGACGCGCCTGCCGGTGCGTCACTCGTCCGGTCGGGCTGCGCCACTCGTAGGGCATGCCGTCGACGGCGTAGGTGACGCCACCGAAGACGATGCGGTCATCCTGCCGGACGTCTGCGTCGGACGGCAGGTAGAGCGTCGCGTCGAAGTCAGCCGCCTGCCTGACCTCGCCGAAGTCGGTCGAGGTCGAGGCTGGCTGCAGCGAGCATCCGGTGACCGTTGCGCTCGTGGCCTGCGTCCAGTCGCGCACCTTCGTGCCACGACTGTCCACGAGCGGAGCGCGGAGCACGGTCACGGAGTCTTGGCACCAGCTAGGCAGCATGGGACCTCACCAGCCTGTAGGTCGAGAGCGCGGCCTTGACCGAGTCGGGAAGGAACGCGCTGCCGAGATCAGAGAGCGCCGAGCCGGAGTAGGAGATGGAGACGCCACCTGCCGTCTCCTGCGAGACGCCATAGGTGGTCATCGCCACCGATGCCATGACGCGCTGCACGACCACGCCCATCAGGTCGGGGCATGCCGCGACGTCGTATCCCGCCACGTAGTCGATGGCCACGTTGCCGAGGCCGCACGTCTTGTGCGCGAGGCGCACGCGACCGCGACGGTTGGAGCCGGTGACGGTGACGTCATCGCCGCCCACCGTGGCCGACGTGACCGACGCGAGCGCGTTGGTCGGGAGCCAGATGTCACCGGCCTCGCCGTCGAGCGTGATGGAGCAGTCGAGCACCGGTGCCACGTGCCAGCCGCAATATGCGCGGATGGCAGCGGAGGCCGATGCGATGGCTGGCTCGATGCGGGCGTCACCGGCGTAGCGGCTGTTGGTTGCTTCGTTGAAGTCGGAGACGGTGATGAGGTCGGGCAGCTCATCGACCTCGTATCCCCACGGAGTCAGCATCGGTGCCTCCTACTTGTTCTCGGTCTTGCGTGCCTTGTTGGCGGTGGTGCGGCGCTTGGTCGGCGTCTTCTTAGGCGTAGCCTTCGGCTCGTCCACCAGCACGTGGTCCTCGGGCTGCTCGCCCTCCTCGTACTGGTAGGTGCTGCCGTTCGGTGCGCGGTAGATGCGGAGCATGGTGACCTCCCTGTCAGCGGTGGGGCCGCTTTCGCGGCCCCCTCGCGGTCACTTAGGAAGCGGCCTCGGTAATCTTGACGAACGCCTTGGGATAGCGGACGGCGAGCGCGAGGCGCTCCTCGACCACGACCGTGACGCGGTTGTAGATGGCATCGTCGTGGTCACCGGTGTGGACCTCGATGCGAGCGCCCTCGCCAGCCTTGGTCACGACCGTCGCGCCCTGCTTGAAGGCGCCGACGAGGACGGTGCCGGCGGTGACGTTGGGGGTGACGATGGTGTCGAGGCCCCAGATGCCGGGCTGGATGGTTGCCTGACCATTGCCGTGGGGGCCGTAGAAGAAGCCGCCGCCGACGTACTCGTTGGAGCCGCTGGCGGTCTTGAGCTTGCGAAGGATCGCGTAGTCGGTGGGGTTGATGATGATGGCGTCGGCATTGAAGCGGGTGTCCTTCTTGACGTCCATGATGGCGTCGAGGATGACGTCGGGGTTGACGTTGCCGTTGTGGGCGTAGGTCTTCGCGCCGATGCCGGAGGTGGCGGCGAGCGTGGTCAGCAGGTAGTCCTCGACGGCGGCGTCAAGCTCGTAGAGGCCACGGTTGTTGAGCGCGGTCGCGAGGTAGGGGTTGTCCTCGAGCAGCTCGTCGGTCTCGTAGAACCAGCCCGCGATCTTCTGCAGGGGCTTGGTGACGGTGCCCTCGACAATGTGGAACTGCGGCTTGGCAGCGGCCTCATTGACGCCCTTGGGGCTGGGGGCGGAGTTGTCCTCCTTGGCACCCAGCGTGAAGAACGTGATGGCGTTGCCGGAAATCTGCTCGGCACCGAAGAGCCCGCGCACGGCGAGGTCGCGCAGGCCCTGGTCGGCCACGTCGGTCGAGTAGGTGTAGACGGTCTGGGAGACCTGCGGGTCGGTGTACGCCTTGTAGCCGTACTCGGTGCCAGCGGTCTTGGCCGCGCCGTTGCGGATGGCGGTCAGGTCGAGGTTCTTCAGCGCGTACTCGCCGATGGTCTTGGCCTCGGTGATGGTGTCCATGGGCTTCTCCTCCTTGGGATTCGAGAGAGACTTGATGAGGGAGTCGGCCTCGTCGGCCTGCTCCTTGGCCTCGGTCGCGGCCTTGAACTCGGCGATGGCGGCGGTCAGGGCCTCGGCATCGTCGGCGTCCTTGGCCTCGACCAGCGCCGCCTTGGCGGCGTCGAGGCGCTCGTTGATGGTCATGTTTTCCTCCTAGCTGTTGAGCAGTCGGTCAGCCTCGTCCTTGAGCTGCGCGAGCGCGGCCTTGGCCGTCGAATCCTCGCCCTTGGCCCCTTCGGGCTCCTCGGGCTTGTCCTCGGGTTCCGGCTCCGGCTCGTCCTGCTCGTCACCGATGAGTGACTGGACGATGGTCTCGATTTGGGTGGCCATGTCGAGCACGCGCCTCAGCTCGTCCTCGTCGGCCTTGGAGTTGCGACGGCCCGACTTGACCTCGGGTGCGCCGCTCTTGATTTCGGTGACCTCGGCGTGCTGGTTTGCCGGCACTTGGACCAGACTGACTTCAAACAGGTCCAGCTTGCGCAGCTCGTAGGCCTCGCCGCCGCCCTCCAGCTCCACGGTGCCCGCGTCGAGCACCTGGTAGGCGAAGCTGAACTGGTAGAGTCGGCCCTCCTGCACCAGCTTGCGGACGTACTGGGCCTTGGGGTTGTCGGCGTCGAACTCGCAGCGGACGAACAGGCCGCGCTCGTCCTCGTGTGCCTCGACCACGCGCCCGATGTTGTACTCGGGGTCATCGGTGCTGTGGCCGTAGAGCAGCGGGATGGGCTTGCCGCTCTCGCGCCAGCGTGCCAGCGAGTCCTCGAACGCGCCCTTTGCCACGACATCGCCGTAGCTGTCCGGCTCGCGGTCGAACGTCGATGCGTAGCCCTCGACTATGCCGTCGGCGGGCATGTCGGCGGCACCTGCCGCCATCTTGTACTTGGGCATGTCGGCCCCTTTCTCTACGAAATCTCGATGTCGACGGCGCACTGGCATCCGGCCACCTCGTCCACGTCGAGGGCGTCTGCGTCACCTGGCCACATCGCGCCGTTGCTGAATGGCTCGGAGTACGGCACCGTCTCGCCGTTCATCGATGCGTGGCTCGGTCGCGGGTTGCCGGACGTGACAACCCACGTCTTGGTGGCCCCTCGCTTCGGCGCGGTCTGGCGCACGACCTCGAGAGCCATCCATCCGGTCACGGCCACGGCAAGTGCGCCGCCGCCGGAGATGGAACGGGTCGACTCTGCGTCATCGAAGACGTCGCGCGGCGTGACCTCGGTCTCCTCGTCCTCGACCACCTCGACCAGACGGTCGCGGGTGGTCTGGTTGACCCAGCGTGCGCGGCGCTTGCACATCGAGCGGATGTAGGCGTTGGTGCGCCGTGCCGAGAACTTGGAAGCGTCGGTGCCGAGGTCATCGACGGCACGCAGCGCGGATGCCTCGCCGATGCGCATGGAGACGGCGAAGAGGTCATCCTCCAGCTCCCTGTCCCATCGCTCGGAGTCCCACCATGCGGGGTCACCGTCGGCCTTCGCCGCCTTGCCCTTGCTGGCCCCGATCTTCGGCAGCACGCTCTTGGCCTGTCGCTCGAAGAACTTGGCCAGCACGTCGGCCACCTCGCGCTGCTCCTCGTCGGTGGCGAGCGCCTTGTGCCGGTGGCCTTCGTGGCCCTTGCACTCGGAGCAGCAGCACTCCTTGGTCGGGGCTGGCAGCGAGTGTCGGTCGATGGTCGGGTCGGTGTCTCGCGGCGATGCGAGACCGCCCTCGACAACGTTGAGCGGGACGATAAGCTCGTCCGCGCCCTCAATCTTGGGCAGGTTGAACATCGCACGGGCCTCGTCGCGGGTCATCCACGGCCCGCCGACGGCAGACTGGATGACGGCGGCACGCTCCTCGAAGCTGCCCTGCAGCTTGACGGAGAGGTCATACTCGAGGTAGTGGCCCTCCGGTTCGTCGACTCGCGGCAGCAGGATGGCGTTGAGGCGGTCGGTGACCTGCATCAGCGTCGGTGCGAGCGTGTCGTTGTACAGCGCCCGCGCGTTCTCCTTCGCGCTGGCGTAGGTCTGGCCGGAACCAGGCCACACCAGCGCGGGGTTGACGTGGTAGACCGCAGCGACGTCTTCGCGCCCGAGGCGCTTGGCCTCGCTCCACTCGGCGTCGTGCGCCGAGAACGGCACGGTGCGAATCTCCATGCCGTCCTCGAGGATGGGCATCTTGCCGCCCTGCGATGCGTTGCGACCGCCCCACGACTCGTCCCACGACTGCCGGAAACGCTCGAATGCCTCGTCCGTCCAATCCTCGACGTCGGCGGGCCTGCGGATGTAGGCGTTGAACCTGCCACCGTTGCGCCACATCTGGCGTCGGAACGTGTTGCTCTCGACCTGCTCGTGCAGCACGTCTGCGAGCGCCTCGACGGGCGAGCATTGACGCGAGACGTCGGCGGGGTCGTAGCCGTGGAAGTAGATGAACCGCTCGGAGGGGATGGCTACCTTGCGCCCGTTGTCGCTCTGGACGTAGATGGCCTCGGGAGCGAACGGATTCGAGCCCTCGTAGCCGACCACCCACCTCGCGGGGATGGGCTGCAGACGCCATCCGGAGTCGGCGTCGGCGTCCGGCACGAGGATGGAGACGTGACGGTCGTAGAGATAGAGGTCACCGTAGATGCGGCGCTTAAGCTCGTATGCCGTCATGTCGGGGTTCGGATGCTCGAGCAGCAGGGCGGCAGGAGAGTCGGTGACGCGCACTCGGTCGACGTCGCTCACTCGGTCGTAGACCTTGATGGGAACCTGCGCGGCGTTGTCGGTGAGGTAGCTGACAACCGCGCGGAGGTTTGGCTGCGTGCGATAGAGCTGGTCGATGCCCATGTCGGCCACCGAGACGTGAGGCCCCATCGAGACCTGGTAGGTCAGCCTTGGCCGGAAGACGGCACGCAGGCTGTCGAAGATGCCCATGGCATCCCTCCTTTATACGGTGCGAACGCCACGCGATGCGTAGGCGGTGGGAACTCTCTTGGCTGGCTCCTGCTCGGGAACCTTCGTCTCGAGGCCATGCGCGAGCGTGAGCGCCACGAGCGGGGAGACGTCCTCTCGGCTCTTGGCCCTGTCCCACGCCCACGCGCCGTCACCGACCGGCCTCGTGGTCGCGACGTTGGCGGCGAGGTCGAGCACGGGCTGCGGTCGGTGCATCAGTCGGCATGCGTCGCTCTTGGTGTCCGGTGCAGATGCGGCCACGGCGTCCCAGAGCCTGCCGCACCACGCGCCGAGGTCGCGGCCAACGCACTCAACCACCTCGACGCCGTCGATGGCGTTGACGAGCTCGATGATCGCGGAGGCCGGAGCGCCCCTGCCCTGCATCGCGACTCGGATGGGCTGCGGCCAGCCCTCGCGACCGACTCGCTCGCGCAGCCAGTCCACGAGCCAGCCGATGCCGTGGTCGTAGGCGATGACCTCGCCGTGGAGCAGCCCGTCGGCCCTCCTGCCGCAGACCGCTATTGCCGAATGCTGGCGGTCAGCGGCCACGTCGATGCCGAGCGAGAACGGCACGCCATCGGGGATGGCCGACGTCGCGTCGGTGCCGCCGGCCCAAGAGTCATCGGGGAATGGTGGCTGCACCACGGCCTCGACCCATTGGCAGAGGCACTCGGTCTTGAAGACGTCGGCGGGGTCGGTGGCCTGTGCGGCCCTCAGCTTGCGCTCCTGTATGAGCCAGCCCATCGAGGGGTTGGCCCACGCCCACGTCTCGGGGTCGGCGGGGTCGGCGTCGCGAGGTGCGCTCCACTCGAACCAACCGAGGGCCGTGTCGCGGGCATCGTCATCGTCTGGTCGGTCGGCCACACCGCCGATGGCAGCGACGATGCCGTCGGGGTCACCGAGCGCGGCGTGCGCCTGCAGGCGAAGGTGGCGGAGAACGACAGACGAGCCGTCACCGGCGTTGCTCATGCACCAGACGAGCGAGTTGTCGCGGGCCATGCCGGTCTTGGTGAGAGCGCCCCACGCCTCCCAGTCGCGGTGCTCGCGCAGCTCGTCCAGGAGGATAAGGTCTGCGCTCTTGCCACGTCCGGCACGTCGCGTCGACGCCTTGACTCGGTACTGCCTGCCGTTGGTGAGCTGCAGCCGCTTCGCGCCGTTGGTGTACCAGACGTGCTCGACCTCGGAGGCGAGGTCGGGGTTGCCTTGTGCGAGGTCGACGCACATCGCCCAGGTGTCCTCGGCTTGCTCGAGGTCTTGGGCGGTGCCGAGCGTAAGGTTGACGCCCAGCACGTACAGGAAGAACAGCGCCAGAACGCTGCCCATCGTGGTCTTGCCGTTCTGGCGTCCGATCTCGACAACCACGGTCTGGTAGCGCAGGTGCCACGATGCGTCGATGTCACCGACTATCTCGAGCGCGTGGACGAAGAGCCAGCGCTGCCATGGGAAGAGGCCGATGCCGAGGATGTCCTCGGCGAAGTCGATGACGTCGAATCCGAGCGTCGTGTCTCTCGTCAGCTCGCGCAGCGGGGGAGTGAAGACGCGAGGCTCCTCGTGGCCTACCCTAGACGGCCTTGAGCTTGCCATACAGCCTGCCCCTCATGCCGTCCATCCGGCCAGCGTCATCGGTCTCGGGCCTCTCCTTCGGTGGCCTGCCACGCTTCGGTATGTCCACGATGCCCATGGCACCGAGGTACTTGAGCATCGTCGGGTACGTGATGTGGTTGACCTCCGGTCGGGCGTCTGCGTCGGCGCAGAGCTGTCGGATGGCCTCAATTGGGCCAGCGTGCAGCTTCGGGTCGATGATGCCGCGCTCGATGGCGGTCTTGATGGTCAGCTCCATCGCCTCGGAGACGGTCATCGTTACCTCGCTTTATCCGGAGGGATAGACAGC
>Ga0326513_10002021_pt1 | contig 15163 bp, 14 predicted proteins | sample 2_2465_0518_D_FD_203654 | JGI IMG/M metagenome (GOLD analysis project Ga0326513, IMG submission 203654) | Bovine rumen microbial communities from UC Davis, California, United States - 2_2465_0518 | ecosystem: Host-associated > Mammals > Digestive system > Stomach > Rumen | place: USA...
GATAAAAGGAGTATTAGAAAAAGACTCTTCAAAGCATCACTCAATGAAGAATATATGATTGACATGGTAAAAAACTATAACTTTTGATGCGGTTGCCGTGGCAAAAAACAACCTTCATTCTCCTTTTCTGTCTTTTTATCTCCTTTTCTTTTATATTTTCGGCTGCAAAGATATGACATATTTTTTTGACATGCACAAGTTTTATATAGTTGTTTCTATACTCTGCACAAAGACATCTCCATCCCCGTTTTCTGCACCTGCATGCCCATACGTTGGTAAAAAAACATTGCGGCATCGTTGCCTGCCCATACGTTGAGTGTTATGGAAGTGCAGCCTGCCGACCGTGCATACTCACTTACGAAGTCAAACAACGCTTTGCCGATATGCCTGCCGCGTGCTGACTCGTCAACACATATATCGTCAATATACAGCGTTTTGCCGTCTTGCAGCAACCTATCGCTTCGGACTTCATGAACCTGACAAAAAGCATAGCCGAGCACACCGCCTTCGTCATAAACAAAAACAGGTGTCAGCTCGTCCGCTATCAGAGCTGCTATTTCTTGCTCGTCGTACTTGGTGGTATGCGGTTTGAACAAGTCGGGACGCAGATGGTGATGCACCATGTTAACTTGGTGCAACAGGTCGATGATTGCCGGAATATCTGCCGTCTTGGCTCTCCGCACACTATGGCTGATATGTGTAGATTCTTGCGATTTCATTTCTGTAGCTTTTATTTCCCTTTACCAATCAATAGTCAGTTGCATGCCGGCATGGGGAGAGTAGGGTAGAATAGGTGATGTAACCGACAGTCCCAAGAGTCGCACCGAGCGGTCTGCCAAATCCACATCCGCCAACAGGTCAGCGGCAAGATTGACTATCTCATTCATGTCGGTAATGGGTGTTGAACCGGTATAGCTATGCGTCGTCTGGCGGAAATCGCTGTACTTCACTTTCAGCACCAACGACCGTCCCATAAAGCGGCTTTTCTCTATGCGCCTGACTAATTCCGTTGCTAACGGCGTGAGTGCCATAAGCATATCTTCGTATGTGGTAAGGTCCTCGGCATACGTCCGCTCGCAGCCTACCGACTTGCGCACCCATTCCGTAACCACCGGTCGCTCGTCTATGCCTCTTGCGAAATCGTAGAACACCCTGCCCATCTTGCCGAACTCGCGCATCAGCGTCGGCAACGGCACTTCGCGCAACTGCCTGCCATCGAAAATACCCAGGGCATGCATCTTCTGCGCCGTCTTCTCGCCAACTCTCCAAAACCGCTCTATCTTTAGCTTGTCGATGAACTCTAAAGCCTTGTCGGGATGAACAACGCATAGTCCGTTGGGTTTGCGATAGTCGCTTGCCACCTTGGCGAGAAACTTGCAATAACTCACGCCGGCTGAAGCCGTCAGACCGGTGTCGGCAAGGATACGTGCCTTAATCTCTTTGGCGATATCCATTGCGAGCGGAATATCTTTCTTATTGGCAGTAACGTCCAAATAGGCTTCGTCAAGACTGAGCGGCTCTATCAGGTCGGTATAATCATGGAAGATGCTGTGTATCTGCGCCGAGACTTCTTTGTAGCGGTTGTAATGCCCTTCCACCACTATAAGGTTTGGGCATAGCCGATGCGCCGTAGCCACCGCCATAGCCGAGTGCACACCATACTTGCGAGCTTCGTAATTGGCAGTAGCTACCACGCCGCGCGGACCATCATAGCCGACCACGACAGGATGACCCAGCAGGGCAGGGTTGTCATGTTCCTCGACCGAAACGAAGAACGCATCCATGTCAATATGTACTATCTTGCGCGTCATTACAGCGTTTACTGACTATCCACTGCCTATTTCTCCCTGCCTAACAGAAAACGTAGCGGTATGTCTAAGCGGGCTTTCCAGTCGTCCTCGCAATGTGCGTGACCGGGGTAGAAGCGATACGCAAAATGTACTTCGTCCCATCCTTCTGCACGCAGCATATTGTTGATAGCCGTCTGTGCTTCAGCGTAATAAGCATCTAATGTTTCGTCTCCTCTGTCCATATACAGCATGCAGCTGTTGGGCTTCAGACGGGTACGCAGATACTCCCTGTAGGCATTCACCACTTCCTCTTTGGGTGATGCCGGATTAGGGAAAGCCAATGTACAGTGCGTTGACATACATGCCGCACCTGCAAACACTTCGGGGTACTTGCACAGCGCGTATGACGAAATCAATCCGCCGCAACTGCTCCCCATCACCCATGTATGGTCGCGGTCGGGATAAGTGCTATAGACCGAGTCAATGAACGGCTTGAGTTCGGTTACTATGAAACTCAGATACGCATTACCTTGTGCCTTAAAATGCTTATAGACAGGCTTCCCATGCAGATATAACTCGCTCAGGTCGTCAGGACAGTATTCGCCGATACGGTTCTTGTTGTTGTCGATTCCCACGACGATGGTCGGACGGATAGCACCTTGCCTAATCAGGCTGTCCATTGCTTCATCAACGCCCCACTCCTGATGGTTCCATGCCGTGGTGGCATCATAGAGCATCTGCCCATCGTGCATGTACAGTACATCATACTGCATATCGGCATTATAGTCCTCAGGTGTCCACACACGTATGGTGCGAGCCGGCACGTATTGTGACGGGAAGTCGATATAGGTGTCCAGATGTCCCTTGCTCACCTGCGGTTCACGTTGTTCACGCTTACAACCGACTATCACCATTAATGGCAAAATCAAAAGAAATAAACGATGTATCATATTGGTGAATTGTAAAATTCTTATTTCATTATTGTATTCAGCGTCTCGACAGACAGTTCGCTCATGCCTTCGATGGCATCGCTCACGTTGAGCAGCAGTTATTGGAATAGTGATAGTCTTGTAGTGCTGCATCTTTGGCCGTAAACGCTTGTTTGTAATAGTTGTTAGCCTGCTCGTAATCCTGTGCCATATAGCACGAATCAGCCTTTTGTACCGCTGTTTGGAAAGGAATAGAAGGCTTGCACGCGCAGAGGGCAAGTAATAATATGTAAAATATGGTTCTTTTCATTGTTTCATTTATGTTTTTTGCCGGATTGAATCCGGCGTAATGAAAGAAATTATTTATCCATTTGTGGCATAGTTAGCAGGAAAAGAATAATTCATCTACCAAGCAACCATTCTGCCAAATCGATGATTTGGATACCTTGATAATCGTATTTCGGTACGCGGATGCGGGCAATACTTCCCAAAATCACATTTTATTACAATTTGGAAAGTCAAACCCACTGCAAAGGTACTATTTTTGTTAATTGCCTATATATGCCGCAGGGTTGCGGAGGAAATCATATACATTCACAAAATATATTCCGCTGTCATTCATGTGCGTGGGCTCTAACATGGCGGAAATAACTATACGGCGGAAACCATCCGACAGGCGAGTCAGAGAGTTGATTTCCTGGCGGTATTTGTCTTCGTCCTGCAGTTGGTATGCCGATTGAATATATACTCGGGAATAGCCCTTGTTACATACAAAATCCACTTCAAAAGTCTGCCGTTTGCGCTTGCCGTTCTCATCTTTCTGCTCAACTACCACCTGTCCCACATCTACAGAATACCCCTGCATCCGAAGCTCGTTGTAAATAAGGTTTTCCATCAAATGTCCTTCTTCGTATTGGCGGAACCCGATACGTGCATTGCGCAGACCCAGATCCTCAAAATAGAATTTATACGGCGTGTCAATATATTTGCGTCCTTTGATGTCGTAGCGGACCGAACGCTCAATCATAAACGCGTCTTCCAGATAACCAAGATATTTGGCTACCGTCTCAAAGGAGATTGTGCTTTTCTTTACGGAATGGAAAGTGTTTACCAGTTTGCTTGGATTCGTCATGCAACCGATCGACGAAGCTAACGTGCTGACCAATTCGCTCAGATCGTCATCATTCAGAATGGTATAGCGTTCGCGTATGTCGCGCAGGTAAGTATGCGTGAACTGCTGAAGCAGATAAGCCTTTTTCTTTTCTTCGTCAGTCTCGAGTACTACTTGCGGCAGACCTCCGTACAACATGAATTCATTCAACATATCCACCATGTCTCCTTGGCGAAAGTCTGCAAACTCACGGAAAGAAAGAGGATGAATGCGTATCTCATCTCCCCGACCTCTAAATTCTGTTATGACATCCTTGCTCAAGAAGCGTGCGTTGCTGCCGGTGACGAAGACATCGACATTGCTTTTTTTGAGGAAACTATTCAGTACATCCTCAAACTCGCTCACCATCTGCACTTCGTCCAGCAATACATAATAATGTCCGTCGTCGGTTATCCGGGAATAAATATATTCCAATAACGTATCCGGATTGCGGAGAGATTTGTTCAGACGGTCTTCCAAGTCCACTTCTATCAAGTGCGATGGCTCCGCGCCTTGCGCCAATAGATGGTTATGAAACAACGTGAACAGCAAGTATGACTTGCCGCATCTGCGCATGCCGGTTATCACTTTAATCATCTGATTTCCGCACGCATGAATGAGCTGTTGCAGGTATTTGTCTCGGCTGATTTGCATAGCAAAATGTAGTTCTATCTAAAAAAGTGTGTATTTACACAAAAATTTCGACCGCAAATGTACTGTTTTTTTGTTAATTATGCAAGAGTTTGCACGCTTTTCCCATGATTTTTGTGCTAAAATTACACGCTTTTCCTATAAAATAGTATCAGATATTGCACGCTTTTCCTATAAAATCATCTTAGATATTGCACGCTTTTCCTATAAAACATGCAGAATCTATCCTTTTTACGTATAATTTATTACTCCGAATACTACGTCCATGCCCCTCTACATATAGTCAAAAAAGAGGCGAAATCTATCACCTCCTTTGCAACTTCTTTCGTTTTTTTGCATTTTTTGCATCGTAGGAAATAGGATGCAAAAATCCCCGTGATATAGAGAACTATGCCAGATCTATTAATTTCATAATCCAATCTGCCAACGGAAGAGGGATACTGAATAAGCCGCCGTTATATTGCAGATTGTTCATGGAAAAACGTACACGGAGAGACGGATTATAACGGTTTGTATAGGAGGCGAGACTTCCACCGCTAATGCGTTTGGCAGATTTTGTGTACTTTTACACATTTTCGGCACTGTAATTTGTGAGTTTTACACATTTTCGGTACTTAGTATTACCTTTGGCTTTCACCTTTCAATTTCCATTCCCCCTATATATAGTCAACAAAGAGGCAAAATCTATCACCTTCGCGTTCGGCAAATGGATCGCAAGAACCAAACCGCTCTGCTAATTGGCAAGTGCGATCATTGGCTCCGAGGTTCTATGTGTTGCTTGCAACACTCGAAGTGCTATCCGAAGCACTTCTTCACCCGCACAAATTGAAATTTGCTGGGTCCACATTTCGTCTCGCCAAATCGTAGCTGTCAATTAGCCCCCCTCGCGCCACTATTAGACATGGCATAAGAAAGGTCGGTTGTTAAGAATTCTATACAACGAAAACAAGTGACCTTTCAGCCACTTGCTCTCGTATAAGGTTGCTATACCCTTACTATACCTTTACTTAACCTCTTGACCCGTAACGGTATATGTCTTATCACCACGGAGGATGAAGATCTGACCGTTGCGAACAACCTTAGTGCATTGTACATTGTTCCCTTGTACGTCTTCGATGCCTTGAGCAACGCCGGTAGAGAAATCAACCGACTGCTTCAGCAGCACGTTACCATTGACATCTTTCGCCGTGACGCTATATGTGTACGATGCGTTTCCTTCCAAACCGGTTACAACATACGTCCATCCGTTAGCAGATTGCTCTGCTGCCGGTACATTACGTCCTTTACCGTCGCGAGCCGGAGCCGCAAAGTTTATAGAAATCAATTGTCCATTAGCTTTAAAGACAAGCGTACAAACCGACACGCCATTCTTTTTGATTTCGATGGTGTACGTATCGGCGCCATTTACTGCCGGCCAAGTTAGCGTAACAGAGTAGTCCTCATTGGGCGTTGCCGTTACATCGGTAGTAGTTGTTTCGTCAGCATGACCTAAAGTTTGACCTGTGACACAATCAACCACTCTTGCGGTAATAGTAGTACCAGTAGTGCTATTGAGTGCGTAACATGTAGAAGAGGTCACTCCTCTAATATCAATTGTTTTGTCAGTTCCATTAGTCCAGATGATACTTACTGAAGTGATGCTTGCATCAAATGTGTAGGAATACCAGCCGTAATCATCCGTACTGACAATCTGTCCTGGCCATGAATCAAACACATCGCCCGCATCTGTCCATGCCCAAAGGCGAACTGTTGACCAGCCGGAACAACTACTCGGGTCAAGTCGAACTGTGATATTCGGACAATCAGGATTTACATAAATACGATCTGCATAACTTTTCCACTGTGCTGCCGTTTTATAGGTATTTACTGCATTGCAAGGAACATTGATTGGACAATTATTGGTATCATCAAACACATAATGGGACAATACTGGTGGCGTTTCTGCCTCAATCGTCACAGAGGTCAAACCGCTGCAACCACTGAAAGCACGATATCCAATGCGTGTGACGCTATTGGGAATCGTCACAGAGGTCAAACCGGTGCAACCAGAGAAAGCCCGCTCTTCAATGCTTGTGACGCTATTAGGAATCTCAAGAGAGGTCAAACCGCTGCAATAATAGAAAGCATTATTTCCAATGCTTGTGACGCTATTGGGAATCGTCACAGAGGTCAAACCGCTGCAATAATAGAAAGCATTACTTCCAATGCTTGTGACGCTATTTGGAATGGCGTAAGCAGCGCCTTGTTTGCCTCTGGGGTACAGAATCAGTGCTGTTTTGTCTTTGTTAAATAGCACACCATCTTCTGAGCAAAAATCAGGATTATCCGTAGCGACATCCAATGCAGTCAAACTGCTGCAATCGCAGAAAGCATCACTTAATAAGACTGAGACGCTGTTAGGAATCGTCACAGAAGTCAAACTGATGCAACCAGGGAAAGCATAATCAAAAATGCTTGTGACGCTATTGGAAATCTCAATTGAGGTCAAACCGCTGCAATATGCGAAAGCAACCCCAAAGTCTGTGACGCTATTTGGCATGGCGTAAGCGCCTTGTTTGCCTCCGGGGTACCGAATCAGTGTTGTTTTGTCTTTGTTAAATAGCACACCATCTTCTGAGCAATAATAAGGATTATCCGTAGCGACATCCAATGCAGTCAAACCGGTGCAACGATCGAAAGCATAATATCCAATGCTGGTGACGCTATTGGGAATCGTCACAGAGGTCAAACCGGTGCATTGGCCGAAAGCATACTCTCCAATGCTGGTGACACTGTCGGGAATAGTAATAGAAGTCAAACCTGTGCAAAGATTGAAAGCATAATCTCCAATACTTGTGACGCTATACGATACGGAGTTGTAGGTCACAGAGGCAGGGATATTGGCAGATGTAATCGTAGTTGACCAATAGGGACTGCTGCTATTCTGAGATGTTACTTCTGCCGTTTGACTGGAGGCATCGAGGTTGTAATACAAATCGCCGATTTTAACTTTTCCGGCAAACATGGTTCCTATGCTGGCTGCTACAGTGAGCAATAGGGTAAAAATTTTCTTTTTCTTAGCCGCAAGGGCACGATTAATCAATAGATTTTTCATAATTGTGTAATTTAGTTGATTATTATATTTTCATCGTTAATATATGTCCCTTTATTAATATTAAAGTCTGATAACTTGATATTATTATATCCCTCGATAACTTCAAGTACCTTATTTTTATCCGCAGGAGAGCAGCGAATTTCTTCAACAAAATCCAACCAATTCTTACCTTTTATTGGTATAATATCTTTATTATTACATTCTTCATCTAAAGGAACAATGAAATACCTGATTTCATTCTCATAACTGTATGCATCCCTTTTTAACAAAAGAAGACTCAAGTAACTATCCATATCAAAATTATTGAAAATCTCATCATGACCTTTAACAGGATAGACTTTTGTTACTCCTTCTACTCCTTTTATTGTTCTGGTATATGAGGGCATATGAAGCCTTGAAATATGAGCCTCTTTTATATCGTAATTAACTTTCCCTTCATATATTGCAACATCTTTATTTTTAAAATATAGACTCAAAGCCTCAATAAACTTTTTTCTGTTTATCTTAATTTGAATCAAAGGGTCTTCGGTATGTTTATACATTTTCCATCCCGCTTCACTATCTCTTTTGGCTGTTGTGCATAGGGCAAATAACTTCTTTGGGTAACCCGGATATTTTTGCTGATTATACTCTGCACAATAGAATCTTTTTTCAAATTCGTCCCACCATTGGGAAGGTTCTTTAAACTCAATAGATTGGGTTAAAGTTGCAAGAGGTATATACCTGTAAATATATCTCAAAGTAACTTTGTCCTCAATCAGATACACATTTTTTAGTTGTGAATGTCTTTCTGATGTGCGTTTGTATTTACTCATAGCTAATAATTTTTTAGTTTTGCCTACTCTTTATTGGATTTTCGGCATTTTCCATTTTATTCCGTTTGCAAAATTACTGCTTGTTTGCGATATATACGTAGTCCTTGTTGGTCCTTTTATTGTGCCGCATTAGGAAAACGAGGTTGTAGGATATCCTTCCATACTAATGCACAATAAAAGCGTGCGCTTTCGTTCGCTTCATTTGATTTTCTGAGGTTCTGGACTATACCTTACTTATTCAAATAAATGCACGGAAAACTCACGCTGATACGTGAGCGTGCATAAACCGTACTTGAATAAGTAATTGATTTTTCTAAAAGTGTCCAGTTTTCAGAAAATCAAGTTGGGCTTATTACGCTTTATTTATGTACGTTGTTTATCTGTTGTTTTATGCCATAGGCGGGATTTATTTTGGTTGTTTCTATGTTTGTTTTTCTCCTTTCCAGTGGTACTGGAAGCACCGCTCGGAGAGGGACGTGTATCAACACACCTTTGCGGTGGTTAGTTCGTTTTGGAGGAAGGAATAGACGTAACCGGGACTTTGGTAATACAAACCCGTGGAGTCGTCTTGCAGACGTTCGAAAGTCTCTGACGTATATAGCACATCAATAGCCTCCTGCGGATCATAGTGGTATTCGTCTATCAACAGACCTGCCAACTCCGTACAAAGGTCGTCTTTCATCAGTTGTATTTGCTCCTTCGTCAATGCCATACTATATTCGTTTTAAAGTGTTAACGCCCGTTCCGTTCCGAAATCCTTGTCAGGTTTGGAGAAACTCAGGTCGGGCACCTCAACAGACACATTGGAGCCGTGGTATAGCTTCATCATCTGAGTCCTCCACCGTTATTGGCGCAAACCTGTGCCATCGTTTCTACCGTGTCAGCGAAAGACTGCGTGTGCAAAACGGCATAGTGCTGATGCAGATGCTCCAGCCCTTTGTAGCGTTTCATGTAGGCATAGGCTTGGCGTGTCTCCACACCAAAACGGCTTGCAAACTCACTAATGAGTGCAACCGTAAAACCGATCATATTTCGTTCTTCTCGTGCCATGTGCAAACATCTTTGCAACTTTTGGCTGCAAAGTTACTGCTTTTTATTGATATTTGCAAGAGTTTGCATGCTTTCCTATCATTTCATGCTACTACCTAACTGCCTGAAGAAATCTACGACGTAGCGGACGACTTCGTTGCGGCGGACGGATAGAGGCAATACCGGCTTTGGCAAGCCCACGGGTTATGGACGGAATAGGTATCCAGTCCTTGTTTGCGAAGATACCGTGCATCAGTATGACCATCGGCACTTGTTCCGTTGCAGGGTCAAATCCCTTGGGAAGCGTAATCTTGCAGGCTATCCTGCCTTGCGGTCCTGTCAGGTTGACCTTCTGCTCTTTCCCGCTGCATGCTTGCAGAGGCATGAACAACTGGAGCGATAATAGTATGCTAAAAGCGAATCTTTTCATGTTGTTATTTCCTTCTTGTTATGCCGGGTTCAATTCGGTGTAATGGAAGAAAGGTGCTCTTTTGCTATTCTTCTTTGCTGAAAATATAACCACTGTAGTTGACATCCACCATGTGATCTTTGTAGGCTGTGATGGTGATATTTTCCGGAGTGAATGCCACTTTGCCATCTAACGAAAGAATAAGTAGCGGCATTTCTGATTGCATTGCTTGGCGAATGGCTACTGTGTCGAACAACAGGACAGCATCTGGATAGCCCACATGCAGAAAACTGTCGTAAATACTATCCTCTGTAACTTTTTCTAAGCTATCGTCGGTCATATTATTAACCCACTTGAATGTAGCAAATCCTTGCGGACTGATATAATGCCGGCTTCTGTTATAATACTCAATTTTCCAACTCTTTTCGTGTGCAGCCAATTCTCCCGATGTGGAATCATTTGCAGCCCAACGGTTAGCGTAGTCTTCCCCGTAGTTGGTTCGCATGTATGCTATGTCTTCTTGCAGTTTCTGCGTTTCTTCCTCCGTTAAAGTTTCGTTTCCAATCATCTTGTCTATCTTCGCCGTCAGAACAGGTCGGCAGATGCGATAGTAATTGAGCGGCTGGCCGGAGGACAAGACAAACAGAGCCGCGAAAGAGAGCGCAATCCACCGGAACCGTTTTTGCGGCACAACGAGCATAACGATACATATCGCATAGAACCAAATCAACAACGTCAGCAGGTACAACCGGGGAGCCGTAATACCGTAATCCATAAAACGGCGAACGACACCCACCGTCATTAGTACCAACAGCGGTAGAATAACTATCGGCAACCAGAATGTAAGCACCTTGCTTTGCCACGACTGTTTGTTCAGCACTTGCGGATAAAGGAGTATATAGCAAAGGACATAAGTTATCATGACAGCAGAGACCAGCCATGAGAGCATACCTTTAGGTAATTCCCAATGAATCAGTATATTGATGCCATAGACATAGAGCACCACGATATAACAACCCAATAGCGGTAATAACAGCCATGACACGACTTTCGTAAGGAAAGAAGGCATTTCGGAAGAGGCGTTATGTTTGCGCTCGCCTCGCGGTATCAGAGCAAGGAACAACATTCCGAAGAGTAACACCGAGCACACGAACATAATGATTACAGGCGGTTTTTCGTTTAGCTCAAAATCAAAAAGGGCCGCCGTGCCAAAAAGCAATCCCTCTAATCCTCCGCTCATTACCCCGGTCACCACTCCGCTGATTAGCCCTGCTACACACAACGACATAATGAAATGCCATACTTTGAGATCATCTTTCTCTTTGAGAAAAGAACAGAACGGGCCGAGAATGACGATGGCAACTATCCATGCTATATTGCCGATATAGAATGCCGGAAGTCCGCGATCAGGAATAATGTCTGTCAAAAAGAGGAGAACGCAATATACACCACATAGTACCAAAGAGACACCTTCTGCCACCCATCTTTTGCGCTTGTTGCTCTGCTCTTCGCCCCACAGCGATGTAGCAAGGCTGATTAGTGTTCCCGCACATAAGAAACAGAGAACACAAAGGACAACACGACCGGGTTCGTTTTCTGTGATAAGCAGATACGAAAGCATGGCGGTTAAGGTCACCAGAAACAAAACCGCTACAGGGAAGCGCATTACCACACGCATGATTGATTCGCCTATGTTTCTCGGCGACAATCGCTGTTTCAGATTTTGGATATTCATATTTTCTTTTTAATTATTCGTTGATTTGTTTTGTTATTTTTTCCAACCGGCAGTCGGGGCAATAAAAGAATATGCACGTCTTATCTGTTTTATTCCTTGCCATAGCTCATGGTCACTGGTCATGCCCTTGGTTTATTCCGCTTCCTTTCGTAACTGCGCGATGATGAAGCCGCGGAGGGTGGAATAGTATTTGCTCTGTGCAGCGGCGGTGGAGTTCTCGCCGAAGAAACGCCTGTTGGCGCGGCTGAGGTTCTTGTTCGCAAGTTTCTTGTATTCGGCGTATTGCTCTTGCCAATAGGTGAGGCGGGCAGGGTCGGACATCTCTGCCTTGCATTGCTTGACTGCCTCTGCAAAAGCGCTAATGGCTTTCTTTCTGCTCTCCGCCAACGGACCCATATAGGGATTTTGAATAGCGTAAGCATGCGTCCGCCCATTGCGCGTACGCATGACGATACGTTCATTTCTACTTAGTTTGCCGCTCATACTCTCGAACGGCGATGCAGGTGTTATTGATGCCATAATGTTATTTGTTTTTAGGTATCCGCCAAGTGTGGCGGATACTTTATCGTATATTGTTGTTATACTGTACCTATACTGTGCCTATACTAATGTATCGTATATCTAACGTGTATCTAACGTGTATCTAACGTATATCTATCGTGTTTGACAGCGGATTAATAGCGGATTTGTTGCGGATTAATAGCGGGATTATTGGGGGAAATCTATTTTCAGATACATATCTTTCAAGTTGATGGTGATACTATTGAATGCACGGAGGAAATCCATTCCCATGCGGCCGTCATGCTGATGCAGGTATTCGCCGGAAGACGGATAGAGATACACCTCCTCCATGCTTACAGGTTGGTCACCAACCATAAAAGATGCACCGGGCAGGAGCAACACTTCCATGTTGTGAATCTGTCCATAGGAGAGAGTGGAAATCGTGTCTTTCTGCGCCGTGCGGTCGGTTTCGGCGGCGAACTTATGATAATAAGCGCTGTATAGTTCTGCGGTGGAGCAGCCTGTGTCAAGATGGAAGGTCAGGGGGACGGAATCTTTCTTGGCTCTCAATAGCAGGCTTCCGTCAATGAGCAGGTTCGGCTTTGTGTTTTGCGGCATAGGAGTCGGGTGTGCCGGAAAGACAAGTTGCTGCTTGTCCATACGCAGCTGTGTCTCCGGAAAGGCCGCTATAATATCCATTCCGAGGATGGCGTCCACCCCGGTCATCAGCGTGTCGATTGCGTCCGACAGCCCCACATACGCAATCACATTACGGCATGTGATTCCGCCTATTTGCAGGCTGTCTATCCATGCCCGCAGACCTTTCTGCGAACCGTTGACAGTGACGGTGTCCGGCAGGATGGTAAGCCCCATTTCCCGAGCGGTCTTTTCGAACAGGAAAGTGGCTCCTGCTCCCGTATCAAAAATAAACGGATATTCCTTCCCGTGTACCAAGACAGGGATGGTCATGAGGTGCCCTTTATAGGCTTTCTTTCCGCCGCGCATCCATTCTTCGCGTTTGGTAACTTGCGGTGTAATAAGACGGAAAGGCACCGCTATGTCTTTTTCCGGGCGCGAGACAGACAAAGGAGCATAGTTGCGCAAAACGGCATAGTGTTTCTGAAGCGTCCGAAGCGCCTGCGTTTCTGTCACACCGGAGGATTCCAACTGATTTATAATACGCTGAATGCCGTCCGCTGCCTCGGCGTAATGTCCCTGCTCACCCAACATACGCAGGCGCAAGAGCGCAAAACTGAGGGCGGTTTGTGTGCCTAATTCCGCCTGATGTTCGGATAGCAGTTTTGTCAAAGCAGCCACAGCCTCCTCGTTGCGGTTCGTGCGTGCAGCCAGCATCGCCTCGGCTATCAGGCGCAGGTAATCAGCCTGCATGGAATCACTGTACTGCGGCAGGTCTTCCGCCAGCGCAAACCACTCCTCGTTGTTCACCAACGAAGCGATATGTGTATCCGCCTCTTGCGCGTGCAACACACTCGTCATAAGGCATATAAAAATCAGTAAGACTGCTTTTTTCATTGTTATCTGTGTGTTATTATATCGAGGGAGTGATGAAGACTCGCCAGGAACTGTCTTTTTCGTTCTTCTCGACGTAGTTTTTCTCTATCAGTTGGTTGACTAATTTCCGTACGGCGGTCATGCTGATAGACAGTTCCTCCGTCATATCCTCCAGCGTCAATACAGGCTGCGTCCGCATCAGCCGTAGCAGTTTGGCATAATTCGGCGTGCGGAACTCAATCATTTCTCCGTCATACCACCAGACGTTTTCCTCTTTGCGGGTCACAAAAAGATAGTCATTGTAAATCTCGTTGGCTACCAGTTTATGGAAATACTGCACAAAAGGCTCTATGTCTTCAAGGGCGGCGTGCGCTCCCTGACTCGGGACAAGACCGACATTCAGGTCTGCCTGATGAAGCGCTTCCAGATATTCCTGTTTCTTGCGGCTGCGCACTACAATCATCGGCAGACCGTGACGCGAAAGAATATAATTGACCAACAGCCGCGCAATACGTCCGTTGCCGTCCTCAAAGGGGTGAATGCGAATATAGCGGTAGTGGAAGAGCGCCGCCAACTCAACAGGCGTCAAACGCCCCAGTTCCTCCTCGGAATTATACCAGTTTATGAGGTCGGTCATCAAGGCTGGCGTTTCTTCCGGCGATGCATAATCAAAGCGGTCTCCATAGCGCGTAATCACGCTATTCGGACGAGTCTTGTATTGTCCGGCATGGATAGTGTAGCTCGTTTGCATGCCTCCGGGCAGATTGCGGTAGACGGTGTAATCCTCGCGCAGAAGTGTCTTGTGCAAGGTGCGGATGAAGTTCTGGGTGAGGGGCATGTTTGGCAGGTTCGCTTCTTCGCTCATCATCTTCAAGCCGACATTACTGGCGGTCATTTCCTGCACGTCGCGGACTGTGGCTTCGCCGACAATCTTACCGAACAGCAATAATATCTCCGTTTGACCATACGTCAGCGTATTGCCCTCAATATGGTTGCTGTTGTAGTTGTAGTCAATCGTAAAACGGCGACTGAGTCTCTCGCGGTCTCTGTCAGAGACAGGTTGAATCCCCTGCCACGCTTTGATTGCTTTCTTAAAACTGACTTGCTTCATAATTCACTTTTTAGTTAAAAGGTTACAGCAGTGTAACCATTTCGGGTGCAAAAATACAGCATTTTTATGAATTATGCAAAAATAAGCAACATAAATCAATAAATTTATCAATAGAGTTGCACATACATGCTACTCATTCTCCCATCCCACCAGATGTCATCCGGCATTTCAATCCATAAATCTCTTACCCTCACCACAAAAAATCATATAAAAGCTGCACGGCAACCGCATCAAATTAATTTTTGTTTTTTAAGTGATTTGCTGCGAATGGCAGAGAATTATATCCTCAAGCATTAGTCGCATGTGACAATAAAAATAATTACATATTTTATTGATATATAACGTATTAACGCTTGTGTATTTCAATATTTTTTAGTAAATTTGTAGCATAATTAACTACTAAAATTTATAGATTATGCTACCTCCTATTTTTGATA
>Ga0326513_10002022_pt1 | contig 15161 bp, 12 predicted proteins | sample 2_2465_0518_D_FD_203654 | JGI IMG/M metagenome (GOLD analysis project Ga0326513, IMG submission 203654) | Bovine rumen microbial communities from UC Davis, California, United States - 2_2465_0518 | ecosystem: Host-associated > Mammals > Digestive system > Stomach > Rumen | place: USA...
GTCTCAAGTATTTCGGCTGGCAGTACAACGAGGAGTCCGTCGGCGCTACGCTCGACACGGGCTGGACTGTCCGCACCGTCGGCGAAGGCACCGCGCTGTCCGTGGACGTGGAGTTCCCCGGCGGCCTCTGCAATATCAATCAAAAAAATGGTAACAAGCAGCGCCGCGCCATCGACATCGAGGTGCAGTACAAGACCACCGCTGGCGGGACGTGGCGGGGATTCCCGACGAAGGTCGAGCGCGGCTTCGGCGGAAAGACGCTGACGTATACTCGGGACGAACTGAACGGCTACGTCTCTGTCTTCTATGTCAATGGAAATATCCGCGTCGTTCCTCGCGGCGAGTGGGTGGACGGCGGGGTTCGCATCTTCCCGGCTGAAGGCGACGTCACCGTGTACGGCGGCAATTTCGTCAGTACGGACATCGACGGCGGGCGGCTGAAGGTTACGGTCTACCACACCGACTTTACCGTGAGGCGCTGGGGCTACGGCATCTACAGCACTGGCGGGCAGGGGAAGAACTACTGGAACAGCAACTACTGGTATTACGACGACGGCGGGAGAGATCCCGGCGTCGTCGAAGGCAACGGCGGATTCAGCGGCAGCACCGTCTACTACATCGACAACCCCATCGTCATAGGCGTCTCCAAGGAGGGCAATGTCCACAAGGGCAGCGGCTACCGCAACCTCTATCCCTCCAAGTCTTCAGGCGTGAGCGGCGGCGGAGTGTCGTGGAGGAATAGCTGGGGCTACTATGACAACCGCTGGTACGCCGACGTCGGCGGCGGCTCCTTCACCTACGACGGCAGCGGCGTTGCCACTATTGCGGCCGCAAAGCAGAAGCGCATCGTCCGCAACTATCAGGTCACGGATCTCCCGCTAAACTCCTACGACGTCAGGATCAGGCGAATCACGGGGCGGTCAAACGATTCCTACATCATCGACGAGTGCCAGTGGAGCACCATGCGGGCAATCGTCCAGAAGCCCGCCTTCGACACGCCTGTGCCGATATGCGTGTCCGAACTCCGCATCAAGGCGACAGAACAGCTTTCCGGCTACGTCACCGAGTTCAACGGCCTGTGCTTCTCGAAGCTTCCAGACTGGACTCCCCAGACGACCAAGACCGTCAACGGAAAGACCGTCACCGTTCCGGGCAACTGGGATACATGGCGCACCACGTCCAATCCGGCCTCCATCATGCGCTACCTGCTCACCAGCAGGCACAGCTTGATCAAGCCCTTCCCCGCCAGCAGGCTCGACAACAATGCCATCGTGGCGCTGTGGAACTGGTGCCGCAAGAACGACTACCGCTTCGACTTCATCGCCGACAGCGAGGAGAACCTGTGGACGAGGCTCGTTCAGGTGCTGTCCCCCGCTATGGCAGGCCCGACCACCGACGTGGACGGCCTCTGGGGCGCGATCATCGACCAGCCGAACAAGACGGTTCGCCAGATGTTCACCCCGCGCAATTCGTGGGGCATGAACATCCAGCGCGGCTTTGCGAAGCTCCCCGACGCCCTCCGCGTGAAGTTCATTGACGAGACGGACGACTGGACGCAGAAGGAAGGCTTCGTCTACAACGACGGATTCAACAAGGACGGCTCCGGCGGAAAGAAGGCCAACGACGTAGTTGAATGGTCTTTTGAAGGCGTGACGAACTGGAACCGAATGTACAAGCTGGCCCGCTACCATCTGGCGCAGATTCTCCATCGCCAGATGAACGTGACAATCAATACGGACTGGGAATGGCTGGCGGTGCATCGCGGCGATCTTGTCGGCCTTTCCAGCGATGTGCTGATGAATACCTTCGGCACCGCGAGGGTGATGCGGAAGGTCTACTCCGGCTCCGGCAAGGTGGACAGTGCAGGCGACGCGCCCATCTATGAAGACGATTTGACCAAGATCGACGTCAACGGCGTTACCGAACTAATTGGCCCCGGCGAGGCCGTTCCCTCCGGCTCCACCCTCATCGGCGTGGAGCTTGACGACACGATCTACTATACGTCGCCGAAGCCAGCCCGCTACGGCATCGCCGTCAGGAACGCCACGGGACAGGTCAACATCTTGGAGATTACGCCGCAGTACGGACAGGAAAGCCCCATCGTCTACTTCGCCAACAGGGCGCAGGCCCAGAAGGCCGCGCCGAACTTCGGCGACCTCGTCAGCGTCTCCCTGCTCGGCAGCGAGTACGAGGAATACCTCGTCGCTTCGATAACCCCCGGCGACAACATGTCGGCCCAGATTACCCTGGTGCCGTACAAGGCCAAGGAAATCATGGCGGCGGCCAACGGCCCCATCCCCAAATACGAGGCTCCCGTCGTTCTGGACGCCGTCAAGGGAGCGCAGGATCTTCCCACGCCGTCGCTCCGTTCCTGCGTATCCGACGAACGGGTGGCCCAGCTTTCGGCTTCCGGCGCGGTGACCGTCTGCATCGGCGCGACGTGGAGCATCCCGCCGACTACCGAGAATCTGTCCTACTTCACCGTCGAACTGAACTGCACCCGCGAGGATACTGGCGGGACAATCTCCGGCACCAGCACCAACGACCGCGAGTACGCCGTCGCCGCTGGCGCGGCCGTCGGCAAGAAGTATTTCTGCAAGATCCGCATCCACGATCCCGCCACAGGCAGAACGTCGGCATGGAGCAACGTGGTTTCCCACACCGTGGCCGGCCTCGTCATGCCGCCTCCCGCCCCGCAGAACGTCAGGGTCTCCACCGTCTACCCCAAGGGGGTCATGCTCACCTGGGACGAGGTGGAGGTCATCGACCTGCGGCGCTACAAGGTTACTGGCGGTGCAGTGGGCCAGACGAGAGGCAAGGAGACCGAGTACACCTACGAGCCGAAAGGCCAGACGGGCAGGCTGACCTACAATGTCTGGGCCGTGGACACCACCGACCACGTCTCCAAGGCGGCCGGAACGGCGTCCATCGCGATCAACGCGCCGAAGAAGCCTGCCATGACTCTCGCCCGCCTGGAAAACGAGGGCATTGTGCTCCAGTACGCCAGCGCGGAGGCCACATGGCCCGTGACCGAGTACGAAGGAACCTGCGGAAACAAGACCGCGAGGGCTTCCGGCCTGCGGCTGGTGGTGCCCGTGCCGTCCGGCTTCGCAGCGGGCGAGACCACGGTCAAGATGCGGGCAAGGGACTACTTCGGCAACTGGGGCGCGTGGTCGAACAATGCCGTTGTCGCAGTCGTTCCTCCGGCGAAGCCTGTCATTGAGATAGACGTCAACGACACTGGCGTGGCGGTCTTCAAATGGCAGGACTGCCGGACGTACACGGACATCAAGCATTACGTCGTGTCCGGCGACGCAGACGGCACGACCACTGGCCTCTCCATCGCGCTCGACCTCAAGAAGGTGCAGGCCGACGAGGACATCTACATCGTCAATGCCGACGTCTATGCCGTGGACAGGTGGGGCGTACAGGGGCCGACGGGACGCATCTCCGTCCGCATCACCCAGCCCGCCGTGCCGATCATTCAGATCGAGCGCCGGACGGACGGCCTCCACCTCCGCTGGCAGGACTGCAAAAAGACGTTCAGGATCAGCCACTACATCGTCACCGACCACACTGGCGGCCCTCAAGGCTCCCCGCTGGTCTACCGCATCGACGGCACGTCTCAGGCGCTCAAGCCCCGCGCTGCTGGCGAGTACAGGTTCAGCGTCCAGGCCGTGGACGTGGTGGGCTACGAATCCTACGTCGGCACTCAGGTCTTCCAGCTTGGCGGCGTGGACAGGATCAACCCCGCCGTCAGGGTGGACGGCTCCGATCTGGTGGTCTACTGGAGCACGCCGTCCACCTCTTGGCCCATCGACTACTACATCGTCAGTTCGTTTTTTGCCAACCAAAACATCGAGCTTGGACGCTGCAAAACCACCTTCTACCGCTTCCCCGCACCCCGCGAAGGCTCCTACGAATACGGCGTTGTCGGCAAGGACGTCGCGGACAACTACGGACAGATGGGCGTCAAGGCGGCCATCACCATCCGCAGGCCAGTGGCCCCGATGGTTTCGGCGAAGCTGGACGGCGGCGGCCTCACGATTAGCTGGCAGGCGGGAACGCCGGACGAAGGCATGAACACTTTACCCATCGTGGCGTGGGACGTTGACCACTGGTACGACTACGACGACGACGGGGACGGCGTGGCGTCCGAAGCCAATCAGGATCTGGGCAGGCTGGACGTAGACACCGTCACCATCCCCGCCGATGCCACGGGTCTCCTTACGGACAGCCTCCGCAAGGTTCCGGCCCTGCCAAAGGGACGCCATGCCCTCTATGTGCGCGGCATCGACTCCGCTGGAAACGTGGGCGACTGGGGCGACGGATACATTGACATCGCGCCTCCCGGAAAAGTCACCTTCTCGAACTGCTCAGTTGTCGATAACAACGTCATGCTCTACTGGTCTGTGCCGGACAAAGTATACTTCCCGATTGAATACTACCTGTTCGAGGAAGTCGAACGCTACGAAGGCAACGGCGAAACCGTCGAGTACCGCGCCGAGATAGGCCGCATCGACGCCTTGTTTGCGGCGACATTCGAGACGACGAGCGGACGCTACGTCTACGCCATCACGCCAATCGACGTAGCTGGCAACCGTGGAACGCCGAGCGCCATCACCATGCAGGTTTCCCAGCCGCCGGACTTCATCCTCTACCACGACTTCAACAGCCTCTTCAGCGGCGGCAACAGCGATCTGGGCAGGAACCAGCCGAACGGCGGCAGGACGAATTTCGTGCTCGACCACGAAGGCCACATGATTGGCCCGTTCGCCGACGCGACGTGGAATGAGAACCTTGCCGAAATGGCGTCCCTCAAGTCGGCTGTCGCCGGAGACATCACTTGGCAGGACAAGGACGGCTGGGGCTGGGAGCGGTGGCTCGACCCTGCGGCGGGTTCCGCGACCTACGTCGAAATCGTGGACATCGGCGCTCTCATCCCGTCCACGGTCATCACTGTCACCATCGACAGCATTACGCTGGCGGGCGATCCCCACATCCACTGCCAGATCGAGATCTCGCAGGACGCCGAAGACTGGATCGTGGTTGCCGAGGACGCCTTGCAGGCCCATGCAGGCGAGTTCCAGTACGTCCGCTACACGATAACAGTTGAAGACGGCACGGTATCCATCAGCAACATCAACTACAAGCTGGACGTGAAGCGCAAGTCTGACTTTGGACATGTGCATTCCGATGCCTCCGACAACGGCGACGGCTATGTTGACGACCAGACTACCCCGATGCTCAAGGGTACTTGGGTGCCCTTCAACGTGGACTTCGCCGACGTATCTTCACTTCCGAAGCCAAACGTAGTAAACCATCCAGAATATACCGCATTCACTGTTTTTGAAGACGTGCTTTATCCGACTGGATTCCGCATATTCGTTCTAGACAACAACGGAAACAGAGTGACGGCAGACGTAGACTGGTCTGCTTTTGGCGTGTAGTGCAATCGATTGCAAGGAGAGCAACATGGCATCTTGGAACATACCCGCGCTGATAAACAAAATTAGCGAAGACGTGCCTGCAATCAAGGCACTGCTCACAGCCCTTTTCAAATGGACTGACGCCGACACCACCGACGTTCCGGTTGGCGCAAAGCGCCTTCAGGACGTCGCGGGCGGCAGGCAGATGCAGGAATACTCCGGCTCTGCATGGGGCAATGTCGGCAAATTGATGCACGACGTGGACATGCTGGACGGCAAGCACGCCAGCACAGCCCAGACTGCCGACACCATCCCTGTCAGGGACGCCAACGGCACTATCCCTGGCAACATTTCCGGCAACGCGGCGACCGCCACGGAAGCCTCCAGTTTGGCATCCGGCTATACTACCCCTGTCGCCAACGGCGGCACTGGTGCGACTACCGAAGCGGGAGCCAGAGCCTCCCTTGGTGCAGACAACGCCTCCAACATCAGTTCCGGCATTCTCGACATCGCCTACGGCGGGACGGGAAGCAGCACGAAGAACTTCGTTGACCTGACGAGCAACCAGAACGTGGGCGGGACGAAGACGTTCTCGGCCATGAAGCAAATTACGTTTGCCGACGTCGCCAACGATACGACTCAAAACATCCTCTATGGCAAGATAGCGACCAATGATTATTTCCGCATCGCGGCAGGCGGTGCGTCCAACGCTGGATGGGTGGAAATTGCCACCGCCGACGATGGCAACGAGCCAATCTATGCAAGGCAGTATTCCGGCACCTTCGGCTCCGTGGTACATGAAGCAAAACTTTTAGACGATTCCGGCAATACCTCCTTCCCTGGTTCCGTGACGGCTTCGGGGGGATTTGTCGGCAATGCGTCATCCGCAACAAAAGCCACGCAGGATGGCGATGGCAACGTCATTAAGAATACCTATTTGAAACTGGGAGGGGGGACGATGACGGGCCAGCTCACCATAAAGCCTGCTGGGCCGGGTATTAAACTGTGCAACGACATAGTCCAAAAAGGCACTAACCCCAGTTCCAACACATGGACATATATAGAGTTTTTTGACAAGGCCAATGTACGCCTTGGGTGGGTGGGAAACTCATACGACAAGAATGGCGTGAATGCCATGCAGTTGGTTATACGCAAGCAGGACGCCAACACAGAAGCGTCTATAGGTGTTGGATACAACGCCAGCAAAGTTGCGTACACATGGGCGCCAACACCTGCCAATGCAAGCAACAGTACTGAAATTGCCACCACGGCATTCGTTAAAGCGCAAGGCTACATAACTTCATCTGGAAGCATTTCGGGCAACGCGGCGACGGCGACGAAGGCCACGAAGGACTCTGCAAACCAGCAGATCAACACGACCTACATCAAGGCGCTGTCCGTCTCCGGCAAGGTCATCACCTACACGAAGGGTGACGGCACGACAGGCACCATCACTACGCAGGATACGAATACGACCTACGCCAATATGAAAGGCGCTACGGCTTCGGCGGCAGGCGCTGCCGGCCTCGTTCCGGCTCCTGCTAAAGGCAAGCAAGGCCAGTATCTTAGGGGCGACGGCGCGTGGGCTACCCCGACGAACACGACTTACGCCAACTTCGTGAAGTCTGGCTCCTCGGCGGCTGCTGGCCTCGTTCCCAAGCCTTCCACCACTGCGGGAACAACGAAGTATCTCCGCGAAGACTGCTCTTGGCAAGTCCCTCCGAACACAAACACGACGTATGGAGTGTTTAACAAAACCACTAACGGTCTTGTTCCAGCGCCTGGTAACAATCATTATAGATGGGACTGGTATCTAGCTGGCGATGGAACATGGGTATCTGCTGCGACAGCTGGTTCTGATAGAAGACTAAAGCAGAATTTTAAAGATGTGCCTGAAGATATAATCGACATCTGGGGTGATGTTCACTGGATTCAGTTCTTATATAAGAGAGATGTTGCCGAAGAAGGCGAACATGCAAGACCTCATGTTGGTCTTGTTGTGCAGGATTTGCATGAAGTGTATGAAAAACACGGAATCGACATAAAAAAATATGGAATTACGACACATGACTTGCGCGAAGCAATCCCAGCAAAATATGATGAAGATGGAAATCTTATTTCTTCTCAACAAGAGGCTGTAGACAGATGGATGCTGAACTACAACAATGCTTTTGCGTTTGAAGCTCTCTATCTCCGCAAGAAAATAAGGCTTATTGAAGAACGTCTTGCCAGAGTGGAATCTAAGGTCGACTAAACACAGGAGGACATCATGGAATATACGCTCACAATCACTGAGGAAGAACTCGGCGTTATCGCCCGCGCCCTTGTGGAAATGCCGTACAAGACCGTCGCTCCGCTTTTCGACAAGCTGAACCAGCAGGTCGCTGGGCAGAGACAGGCGATGGAGCAGCCTGCACCGCAGAAGGACGGCGAGGGCGAAGGCGAATAGTCCTGCAAGCAGACGCCGGATGGAGACGCAATGAGCAACGTAAGCACCAAATATTCGACTGCAGCGAACAGCAACGTGAAGCTGGGTTCAATTTCGCTGAAGGAGAACGAGACCAGATACCGCGACCTGAACGACCTCTTCCGCCTCCTGATGGCCGACGCGAAGCAGGAGTCGAATGAAGTCCGTTCGCTGATCAGCACGGCAAGATCAGAAGCCGCAACGGCGAACTCAGCCGCCACAACGGCAAGAGGCGAGGCCGCCGAGGCCAAGGCGGTAGCCAACAACTACGCCAGCCAGATCTCGCAGCTTCAAAGCACGGCATCTCAGGCGGTCAGCGCGGCAGGAGCCGCCGGAGATCTGGCGGAGCAGGCCATGCAGGCCACGGCGGGCATACAGGAAGTCGCCACGCAGGCCAGCCAGAACGCCAACGCCATCGGCGAACTGTCCTCCCGCGTCCTCTCGCTGGAGGAGGCCAGCGCCCACGACGCCGCACTGGTGACGGTTGACGGCGTCACGATGGACAACACGGGCGGCGTCCTAAAAGCCATCGACGTGGAGGTGGGCGACAATGACCTCGCCTCCGCAAGGGGCCAGATTGGGCGCACCGCCGTTTCGGACGGCGCGAACGTCAGCGAGCTGCTTTCAGACGGCTGGTACGCCGTCGGGGGCGAGGCGGCCGCGAACCTCCCCGAAGGCACGACCACGGGCGTGATGAGAGTGTCGTCCGGCTACGCCACGGGGACGGTCTTCCAGACGTTCTTCAGCCTCGGCGAGACGCCCCGCCTCTTCATCAGGGACTTCGACGGCACCAACTTCTCGCCGTGGCGCGAACCGCTCTTCAGCAGCGCCGTGGGCAACGGCCTTGCCTTCCATGATGGCGTCATCTCAGCCGACCTGTCCAGCGTCCTTCCCGTCGCGGGCGAAGCCGACTACGACAGGTGCCTGACAGGCGGGGGAACGTGGAAGGACGTCGCCACGCCGGAAGACCTCGACGCCGTCGGGCAGGCGCTGGACTCGTTCAGCCAGAACATCGAGGAGATCCGCACCGCGCTGGAGGCAGTGCAGGCGCAGGTGGCCGCCGAACCGGACGGCACGACCGTCATGGTGGTGGACGGCGCGTACACCGTTCCAACGTATCTCGGCGCGACCAGCGAGACGGACGGCGTAGCCGGACTCGTTCCTGCGGCCGAAGCCGCCGACATGAACAAATACCTTCGCGGAGACGGCACATGGGGCGAACCGGACATGGAGACTGCGACCTTCGACGGCGAGACCGTCGGCCTCGTCCCCGTGCCGGAGGAAGTCGAGCTTGAGGAGGGCGCGGACGACAACAGGTTCCTCAAGGCCGACGGCACATGGGATGACCCCTGTACAGCCTTGGAAGAAAGGGTTTCTGCCATTGAGGATTGGGATTGGCAGGCACTGTCCGACCGCGTTGCCGAGCTTGAAGCCTTCGCCACGTCTGCCCAGATAGACGCGCTCTGGGGCATCGAGACGCCGGAGACGCCGGAGGAGCCTGAACCTGAAGAACCCGAAGAACCCGGCGGGGAGGGCGGCGAATGAGCGGAGTAACTCTTAGCGACCTCTCCAAGTACCATCAGGGAGCCATGAAATGGTTCAAGAACGGCCTTGTCTCCGAGCAGAACAGGCTCTTCGCCCAGACCGAGGATGCGGGCACCGTCTCCTTCTGGCCGCTGGGCGGGACGCCTCTGGAAGGGGAGGTCAAGTTCTCCTTCAAGGAGACGCCGCCTGCAAGCGGCGACAAGGGGCCGGAGAATCCGTCTATCATTGCGGGGGTGAGCGAGATAAACATCCGACAGTTTGGCAAGAACTGCTGTGTTCCGAGGTATGGTAAAAACTTTAACCAGTTGCAGTTTGAAGCCAACCAAGACGGAACTGTTAGAATATATGGTACGGTTTTGGCATCTAGGACGGAAGACTATATCACAATGTATTCCCGTAATTGGCACCCCGTAGAAAATCACTTCAAACGAGGGATGCAATATACTGCGTCATTCAAATCAACTGATTCTAAATTGAGATTGCAGTTATATAGCCATAATAGTACAGGGTATATTCGTCTTGGAGCTATTGCTCCGAACAACACGCTTACTTTTACTGTTCCTGAAGACATGGACGATATGGGCTGGTTTCGTATTCAGGGTTCACGTTATAATAACGCAGACACTGTGTACGACGGTCTTTGCGAGGTGCAGATAGAACTTGGAACGCAGGCTACAGACATCGAACTTCCTTCTACAGTAGAAAGCCATTCCATTAGCCTCGGCTCCACATACTACGGCGGCGAGATAGATCTGGCGACTGGCGTGATGACGGTGACGCATGTTGGCTTTCAACCGTCTAGAACATATCTTCAGTCATCTACTGTTGTTGCTACTGGAACGCAAAATATATGGCAAATTTATCTAGGAAAAATTAGTTCACTTCCAGCTAATACGTTTAACTATAACGATGCTGCTGGTTATGGTGGGGCAGACTATAGATGCAACTATTTCCAATGGGATCGCACTGGTAATACAAAGTCTTTCCACACTTCAGGTGGTTTTGTCTACGCCAGTTTTGAAGGTGCTACAGCCGAAGAGGCAAGGCAAAATTGCTTGAACTTGTATGATACGGCTGTTGCAAACAACAATCCTTTGACTGTCGTCTATCCCCTTGCCACTCCCTACACCGTCCAGCTCACTCCTTTGCAACTGACTGCACTGGCGCAGAAGGACAAGTACACGCCGAGGGTCAACACGGTCTACACGGACGCCGACAGCATCCAGATCCGCTACCGCAAGTCCCTGATTCACGACGAAGACGAAAAGGTTCAGGCCATCGCAGCCTTGGGAGGCAACGTCTAATGCCATACATCAGCCTCGACAATCTGACGCAGTACAACGGCAGGCTCCGCGACTACATAGACGGGTCGTTCGACAAGCTGGACGGCGCGAACTGGCGGAAGACCTCCGCCGCGCAGTCCGTCTCCTGCTGGCCCATTCCCGAATCGCCTCTGGAGCCGGAGGTGACGTTCAAGTTCACCGAGGTTCCCCCCGCCAGCGGGGACAAGGGGCCGGAGAACCCGAGCTCCATAAGCGGCGTGAGTTCCGTGAAAGTGACGAGGGCAAACAAGAATCTTTTGTCGCAAAATTTTTCCAGCTTGTATGTGCATGACGGGGAAACGAAGACGCGAAACGCCGTGACTTGCAGCAACTCGGGTGGCGTATACTCCTTCAGCGGCACCGCATCAAGGGGGGCCGCGACATTCAGTTTCGTCTATTATACAAGCAAAGAATTTTTTCTTCACCCTGGAACATACTATGTTTCTGGCGTTAATCTTGTTGGGTATGCCCCAGGGCTGGTTGTACAAACTTATGACTATAGTGGAAACCTTCGATTTAATGCCTCTTACCGCTCACCATCGTATTTTTTAATTACAGATGAAACTGCTGGATGGGCATCGATCTACATGCGGTGTGGACAAGATGCGTCTTTCCCTGCTGGTTTTACATGTGCTCCGCAACTGGAGCTTGGGTCATCTGCGACGGCTTTTGAGCCGGGTGTATCCACCGACTACCCCCTCCCCCTCGGCAACACCTACTACGGCGGCACCGTCAACTTCGCCACGGGAGTGATGGAGGTGACGTGGCATGGGGTGAAGCTAACATCTTCATCTGGTTTTCGAGGCCCGTTCGATATTGCACAAAGCGGTTCCAACAAAAGATATATCGTCAATCTTCCTTATGGTGCTGCTCCATATACGGCAACAAACCAAGCATGTTCTCACTATAATTACAGTCATTCTTTTGATGACAACATACAACAGGCGTGGGTCTCATCTGGTGGAGCTTGTTATATTTATGATAGCTTTACAACAGTTGCAGAATTAAATGCGTTTTTAGATTCTCAGAATAGCAATGGCACTCCAGTTGTTATCTGCTATCAACTCGCTACCACCTACACCGTCCCCCTCACCCCCGTCCTTGTGCGGTCGCTCCCTGTGCTTTCGCACTACGTTCCGCGCCAGAACACAATATACACGCCGCATGAATCGCTACAGGTCGGCTACGCCAAGTCGGCCTCCAAAACTTCCCAAGATCTTGTGAACGCCATCGTGGCATTAGGAGGAAACGTATAATGTCCTTTTCTCTTCACGACTTCATCATGGCTGGCCTGCGCGACGCCGTAGGCCAGCTCCCCGACTACAAAGTGATCATGAACGCCACGGGCTGGTACGAGAAGAATGTCCTGACTGAAGCAGATCTCGCCGAGCTGCAGGTCTTGATCGACGAGAAGAACTCGCCTGAAGAGCCGGAAGAGCCTGAAGAGGAGCCTGAACCGTGATCCACGCCCTGATCTCGCTCGGCTTCTGCGCTCTCCTGCTTCTCGCCGGAGCGCCGTGGCCCTGCCTCTTCTGGCCCGCCGCGTTCTATCTGGGGCGCGAGGTTGCCCAGGCCGAATACCGATGGATCAAGTCCCACGGCGGGAAGCGGGCGAACTGTCCGTGGTGGTGCGGATTCCTGCCGGGGGCGTGGAATGCGAAGAGCCTTCTCGACTGGCTTCTTCCTCTCGCCGCTTCCCTGGCGTGTCTATTAGCAAAGGAGACAATGCATGTCTGAAGAAACCGTGAAGCTCACCGCCGACGCCGTCTGGCAGGACGGGACGCCGTTCAGCGGCTACCTGGAAGTGACCCTGCTTGAGACTGGCACCACGGCTAATTCTTTAGTCGCGCCAAAGAAGGCGCAGGAGATCGCCTTCGAGGAAGGCAGAGCGGAGATCGACCTGGTGCCGTCTTCGGCCCTGGGCGGGGCCAAGTACCGCATCAGGGTGATGACCACCAGCATCGAGGGCAACTACAAGTCGAAGACGGCCCTGCTGAACGAGGATGTCGAAATCCCCGACGCGGACTGCACCCTGCACGAACTTGTCGGGGCGCTTGCGGACGCAGGACAGGAAGGCGTAGAAACCTCTTCGCCGGAGACGCCGTAAGGCTGCAGATACGCGAAAAGGAACCAAGGGCCGTCCCCCTCCGGCGGGGGCGGCTCTTCTTTTTTTCGGGCACAAAAAAAGGAACCCCGCACACGCCGTCTGGGGGCGTTGCGGGGAGAAGCGGAGGCTCTCGGATGAGACCGTTGTGCAGCTTTTGTGCAGCCGGCCTCTAACTATTTGAAATCCTTAAACTTGTTTTCGTGCATCGGCCGCGATGTGATTTGTTCTAAGTGTCTGAATTCATGGAACTTTTTTCTTCATTTTTGCACAATTCTGCACAAATCTTGTGCAGCGCGGCCTTCTGGGCGGCAGGCTGCGCGTGGGCGTAGAACTGCATCGTGATGGCCGGCGTGGAGTGTCCCAGATTGGCCGCCACGGCCGCCGGATCCGCTCCGGCCGCCAGCATCTCCGACGCCGTGATGTGGCGGATGGCGTAAAAAGGCATGGACACTCCGGCCTCGCGGCAAGCCTTCCCCCAGGCGTTGTGGTAGCCGTTGGAGGACTTCCTGCCGTAGGAGTTCGGGCAGACGGGGCGGCTTTTGTCCCCGCCGTCCGCCTCGAACCGGGCCTTCGCCTCTGCCATGTACCATTCCGGCGGAAAAACCGTCTTGTCTCTGCCCACCTTGCCCATGAAGACCGTCACGGAACCGCGCCGGAAGTCGAAGGCCGCCCATGTCAGATGGAAAAGCTCCGTCAGGCCGGGGCGCACTGCAAGAGCCATCGCCGTCCGGCATGCCCACTGCATCCACGGCGGCAGAAGAGCGTAGACCTTCTGAAAGTCTTCCAGCGTTCCCTTGCGGGAGCCGTGCTTCTGCTTGAGGCGGGTATACTTCTTCCACGGGTTTTCCTTGATCATGTCTTCGGAAGCCGCATAGTTGAAGGCGGCTTCCAGCTTGCCTGTCCACATGTTGATGGTGACGTTCGAGCACTTTCCCCTGCGGCAGTTATCGCGGACTGCCTCAAGGTCAATCTTCTTCAGTTCGTCTACATATTTGTCGGCGATGCATTCGGCGTAGCCGATTTTCTTCTTTGACCTCTTCTGTTCCTTCGTGGCCCCGGAAACGAGCCATCTGTAGGCTTTCTTCGTGTACTCCGTCATGGGGTTGCTTTTCGTGTACAGCAGAACTGCCTCGAACACCGTCAGGCGGGATGCCTTCCGGCTGTCCTGGTACAGTTCAGTTTCGTATGTCTCCGCCTCCGTAGCCGTCTTGAATGTTTTCTGAACGCGCCGTCCGGTGTCCTTGTCCTTCACGGAGGACACCCAGCGCCCGTCCTTCCTCTTGAAAATCGACATTGTTCGACTCCTTGCCTTTTAGGCGAAGAGCCTCTGCTTCGCCTCCCGACTTAGCCTTTTTCGGGGATCGAGTCTAGACCCCTCCAGCTCCAGCACGACACGCATGCGCCTCTTCAGATCAGAGATAGCCGCCTCATGGACGGCTATCTCTTTCACGATCTCGCGCAGCTCGTTGACCTTCTCAACTGCCGCTTCGTCCATTGATCTTCGCCTCCCAGTCCCTGGCCACAATCTCCAGCCAATGGCTGTATTCTTCGATGGCGTCCATCACAAACGACATGGAGTAGAAAAAGTAGTGCTCCTTGTCCGGCTCTTTCTCCCAGTCGGGGTAGATGCGCTTGTAGGCGTCCACCCACCGCTTCGTCACCCTGAACTTGTCGGAGAACCGCTTCGCTTCGGCCCGCATCTCCGCGATGCACTGGGCCGCGTCCGGCTCCTTCTCTGGAAAAATCCCGAAGAACGCCTTGTGGCGGGTCAGGAACTCCTCCAGCAGCCTGCACTCCTCCCTGGTCAGCCAGAACTTGTCTCCAGCGCTGCGGGCGAAGCCGTACAGATTACTGACGATGGTGCGCGTCATCATGTTCCTGGTGAACGTCTCCGTTATCTTCTTCTTCTGCGCTTCCGTACAGTTTGTGCAATAGTCCATAGATAAAACTCCACAAAAGATAGGCTTCCTTCTTGGTGATCCACACTTTGGCGTCGTCCTTCAGCGATTCATCGCGGCTGAAGTCTTCAAGCGCCTGCACCGTCCTGAGAATAAGCACCTGCTCTTCTTCACTAGTCTTCATCAAAGCGCAGCACCTCCTTGTCGAGCCGGGGATACGGCCCGTGCTTCTCAAGGCTGTGCCGTGCGTCTGAGGCGTGCTCGACGGCGCTGCAGAGCCAGTCTGCGTCGTCGCCTTCCAGATGCTCCGCGCCGTTCTGAAGCACTTCCTGGATCTCTCCGATGGCGTCGGACAGCTGCGCCGAAGCCCATTCGAGATGTTCGTGCATTTCG
>Ga0326513_10002023_pt1 | contig 15149 bp, 16 predicted proteins | sample 2_2465_0518_D_FD_203654 | JGI IMG/M metagenome (GOLD analysis project Ga0326513, IMG submission 203654) | Bovine rumen microbial communities from UC Davis, California, United States - 2_2465_0518 | ecosystem: Host-associated > Mammals > Digestive system > Stomach > Rumen | place: USA...
ATAATTTCTAACAAAAATATTTCTTTTTCCAATATGTTTAATATATATTTGTAGTACAAAAAAATAATCTCTCATAATTATAAGCGAATCCTTACCATTTTTTTTAAGAATGGTAAGGTTTTTTTTGTATTAAGTATGTACTTTTTGAAATAACATACTATTTATTAATAAATAAGTAAAAAATATGAATTTAATATTAACATTAATTTTGGGAATTATTGGTATTTTTATAACCAAAAGAATTATCAAAGAGTTTAAAAAGAAAACTTTTAAAATCAAAAATTTTTACTTTGATGCCAAGAAAGGTTATTTAAAAATGAACAAAGAACAGATTTTTTTAAAAAATGACAGTGTTTTTGAAGAAGATAACGAAGTTGTACATTTGTGTGACCAAAACATTTATGTTTATTCAAAATTTCTGAAAAACAAAGAAATTTTAGTTGAAGATACGGATGGAAACTTTTTTGGCTTTGAAGCAAACCACAAAAGAGAAACGGATAATGGGGTTGTATATGAAGATGTAGAATTCTACGAAATAGATGCCCAATCCATTAAAATAATCACTGATGAAGATTTAATAGCAAGACAAGTAGAACTTACCATTCAATTAGAAAAATATCCAAAAGCATACTATAAACATATCACACAAATGTGTGAAAAAATAATAAAAGAGTATAATTTTTTCAAATTAAATGTAACATCGCAAATTGATGAGGATAGTCTAAAATATGTATTTCTAAAATATGTATTTGTTGGTGAAGAAGAAAATATATACGAAATAATTGGAAGAATTCAAGAAAAAATTGATGCTGAGGATGTGTACAAAAGTCTCAGATTGCGTGAATATTCGTATGACCCCATATACATTTTTTTCAAACCAAGATATGAGTACTTTGATGTCAATGAATTAATGATACAACAAATGAAAATTGATAACAAAATTAACAATATTTAACAAAAATACGTCTATGAAACGGATTAAAGAAATGAATGTAGGATTCAATTTAGGAACAACAATAACAAGTGAATGTTCAAACCTTATAAAGTCATTGACATCAAAAGAATTCCTGAAAAATACAGTGACACAAGGAAAGGAAGTGCTGAGAGTGTGTGATGTGAATATTAAAAATAATTTTTTGTCATTCACAGTCCAATATGAATGATAACATTTGGATTATTAAAAAATAATTTATATATTTGTTAAAAATACATATAATTATGAATGATGAGATTATTGAAGAAAATGATATTGAACAAATGGTGAAAGCCATTACCCTTGGAGGTACAGAATTCAGATACAATATCAAAAAGCACAAACCAAATAAAGAAGAAAACGAACTTTCATATTAATTTTTTTTGTTAGTTATTTTATATTTTTTTTTAATACACATTGTCCGCGAGGATAGTGTGTATTTTTTTTGTCATATACTATTCACTTTTGCTAAAAAAATATTATATTTTAAACGTATTTTTCAATTTAGCATACTATTTATATTTAAATAAACAAAAAGTATGGGAATAGTAATTTTAATTTTAGCATTATTCATAATGTTTCTGTTGTTTGTTATATATAAACAAGCAGAAGACAATGAACAACTTATTAATAAGATTTTCGATTTAGAAAAAAAGATTTATTATTTGAAACACCTATGAACCAATACGATATAAAAGGAAAACGTTGCAATGATGTCTTTATCAATATAATGAAAAAACATTATAAGGCAATGGAATACAATACATTTCCAGATGACAAATACAGCAGAGCGGACATAGAGATAACAGCAACGACAGAAAACGGTCATTTAAAGATTTACACTGCCGAATTAAAACTAAGACAACAGTCATATAAAGAATGCAACTATGACACAGTACTATTGGAGAAATCTAAATATGATGCATTAAAAGCGATGCAAAAGGAACAACCAGATAGAAAATATTACTATATTAATATCTGGGAACGTGACAAGGAAATACATTTCTTCAATATTGACATTGTTGAAAAACTGAATATTTCAATAGAAAAAATAAAGTGTAGAAAAAATAACCAAGGATTTGATTACATTGAGAAGGAGGTATATTTTTTACCGATAGATAAAGCAATCAAATTCGATTTAAACAAACTACAGTATGACAGTTGAGGAATTATATAAAAGTGGACTATTGAAGGAAATAATAAATACAATAGGAGTAGGAGAAGACCCAGATGATTTGCAAGACTTTGAACAGGATGTTTATTTTCAACTCTTGACAAAGGATGTGGAAAAGATGCAGACAATGAATGAGGATGATTTGAGGTTTTATCTTACACGTATTTGCTTGAACAACATAAAGAGCAAGACAAGCAAATACTATTATCAATATAAAAGACATAAATAAAAAACAACTCCAATCGATGACGCTCTCAAATTGTGAAAAAGAATATGAATTCAACACAAGCATTTGGAATGATGATGACAAGACAATGAATGCAATAAAATGGATAATAACCAATGAACTGACATTACCAGAAAAGAGACTTTTCCTGATATATACAGAACTTGCATCACTGAGAAAGGTTGCAACTGAACTGCATTTGCCATTGGCTGCCGTGCATCAATCAATAAAAAACATAAAGTCAAAAATAATTGACAGTCTGAAAAACAGAAACATAACAGTACCAGAACAGTACAGCATTGAAGTCAAGTATTCAGACACAGGAACAGCACATATCGTAACAACAGTATGATTTATTTGAATTTACTTTATATAACGGTTATAACGGTGATTATCATTGACATAAGCGGATTTATCCCAAACATAGAACAATATATTGCAAAATGGCTTAAAGTAAAGAATGTGCATATGCATCTGATTGAATGTTCATTCTGTATAAATTGGTGGCTATCATTATTATATATCATATTTACCAATAATTTTACATTATCTAACATTGCATATATATTATTCTTGTCAACATTGACACCAGTCATATATTCAATAATAATTACAATAAGGGAAAAACTTATAGAATGGCTCTCAAAACTGCAATAATAACAATGGCCAAAGAAGAAAATGATTATGTAAGGGAATGGGTAAGACATTATAACCTATTGGGTTTCACAAACATAATCATTGCAGACAACAACAATAAGGACGGCCAATACTTTGATACTGTCATAGGTGACTACATTGAAAACGAATATGTCATCATTGAAGACTACAGAGGCAGACAAGCACAATGGCTACAGCATACAGTATTCAAGGAAATGTATGAAAAATACAAAGATGAATATGATTGGATAGCATTTTTTGATATTGATGAATTTTTGATATTAAAGGAAGATAAAAACATAAATGATTATTTATCAAGAGATTGTTTCAAAAATTATGATGCAATATGTATAAATTGGAAAGTATTTGATGATAACAATCTTGTATATTGGGATAGGACAAAAGGAGTTATGGAAAGATTCACACATTCAATTCCAGATGACAAAATAACATATATCAATGATTCAGTGCCACAGAACGATACATTCAAGAGCATTGTACGTGGAGGCAAGGAAGACATCATATTGGAAAGAACAATACACTCACCGAACAATGATGACTGGAATTTCTGTAACAACAAGGGAGAAAGAATCATACCCCAGAAGACATACAGATACCCGTCAGACCATACCCTTGCACAACTCAACCACTACTGGTACAAGACAATTGAAGAGTTTATGCTACAGAAAAGGAAAAGAGGCTATCCCAACCAAGCATATTCTTCTGCAAAGATGAGGCTATCCTTAAACAATTTTTTCAGATTGAACCAAATGACCGAAGAAAAGGTCAGAATAGGACAAAAATTACTAAAAAACAAATAATTATATTTAAATATGAAATATTTTACACAAGAACAGATAGACAAACTCAAAGATATGGAAAAGCATTTCAGGACTGTAATCAAGTGTCAATATAAATCAGGAACAACAGCAAAAGAAAATGATTTTATCTGTGACATATATGAAGAAACTACAGGAGAAAAACTTAACAGAAATTGGAGTTGTCCGATTTGTATATTCAACGTATATAAGAAAATAGGAACACTATATTTCGATTCTATAAATTATTTGGAAAAACAAAAAGAAGATGAAAACAATAAATACACAGAAAGTTCCGCAAGTACTGTGGACAAACGAAGCGACGCGAGAAGCAACGCGAGAAGAGAAGCCCTCGCAAAAGCAAGGGAAGCAAAGAAAACCAAAAAATCTCTTGACAAGGGTAATTAAACTCTTGGCAGCAGGTAAAACACAAGAAGAGATAAAGATACAAGTTGCGGAAGAATATGAAGTGACCAAACATAGAGTGGAAGATGTTCTGACCCAAGCATATAAGGAAATTGACAAGAAATTGGACAAATACGCTGAAAAGGCTGCGGAAAAGAATTATTTGAGACTTGAAACAATCATTCAAGATGCAATGGAAGCAGGAGATAATAAGTCAACAATCCAAGCAATTGATTTGGAAAATAAGATGCTGAATATATATAATCAGAAAATTACATTGCAGAATAATGACAATGAGCCATTTAAGATAACATTTGAAAAATAATAAAAAAATACAAATGTCAAGAGAAATAATTTTTCCAAAATTAACATCATATCAGACTGAAGTAAATGATTGGCTTGGTGATAGTTATAAATCTGGTAAAATTGCTGTTCTCAAATCCGTACGACAATCAGGAAAAACATTCTTTGCAATACTTACACTTCTCAGAATGGCACTTGAACATTCGGGGAGTGTAAGTTGTATATATGAACCGACATTGAATCTGTCACGTAACGTATTCAGGAATATGGTCAAGTTGATGAATGGCAGTGACATAATATCATCAGCGAATGCACAGACATTGGAGATAGAAACTGTAAACCAGAGCAGAATATACTTTAGGTCAACAGAACAGACATCGAGAGGTTTGACAGTAACAGGAATCTTAATTCTTGATGAATGTGCTTATCTCAAGGATGAAGAGATATTTGCAATCCTACCTCTTGTAAATGCAAACAATGCGCCGATACTTATAGCATCAACGCCATTCACACAAACAGGATATTATTATTCAATGTATTTGGAAGGATTGAAGGATAATGCAAAGGTAAAGACATTTGATTGGAGCAAATCATCAGATATAAACCTATTCTTGAAACCAGAACAGAAGGAACTGTACAAAAAGACGATGACACGTCAAATGTACCGTACAGAAGTTGAAGGTGAATTCCTGATTGATGAAGGTATGCTTTTCACAAATTTGCAGAACTGTATAAACAACAAAACACCTGAATCCAAATATTTATATATAGGTATTGACTTTGCAACAGGTTCAGACAATGACTATACCGTATTGAGTGCATTTAACGAGAAGGGTGAACAGATGATGCTTGAACGCACAAACAACATAACACCGATGCAACAGGTAGAATGGCTGTCAAGAAAGATACAAATGCTTGAAACACAATATACCGTAAGAAAAATATATGCAGAAAAGAACTCTATCGGTGCAGTATATATTGATGCATTGCAAACACAGATAAAGACAAAAATAACAGATTGGGTAACAACAAACCAAACAAAGCAAGACCTTGTAACAACACTACAGATTGCATTGGAGAATAATGAGGTTAAACTGTTGAATGACTTGATAATGCTCGATGAGTTGAGAAAGTATACAGGAACTGTAAATCCAACCACAAAGAAAATAAGTTATAACGGTGCAAAAGGTTCACACGATGATACGGTCATTGCAACAATGCTTGCATACTATGCATATAAGCAGAACACACAAGGCAGTTTTAAAATAACCATAGGCAAAAAAAGATATATTTAAAAATGAATTTCGATTTATCAAAGTTTGATTGGAAAAATATAACCATCAACGATTATTATAAATTAAAAGAAATTGAAGATAAAACCAAAGCAATATTGGAAGATAAAACAATGAAAGATGCTGAAAAGCGATATGAGTCACATTTATTGGAAGTTGAACTTATTGCATATCTGACAAAACAAGATATACAGGAAATTGATAATCTTTCAATCAAAGATTATTCAGAACTGTCTGCAAATCTTAATTTCATACCAAAGTTCAAATTGGATACATCAGGAAAAGAACCGAAGACAATATCTTTCAACGGTAAAAAATACAAGACAAACCTTGACCTACAGCAATACAGCATCAGCCAGTATGTTGCATATGAACAGTTTATACAAACACAGCCATTCAACATTGTAGGGATGCTTTCAACGCTATTGACACCAGAAGACAAGAAATATGGAGACGGTTATGACGTGGAGGATTTTATCAATGAACTTGGAGAATTCAACTTTGCAGAAGCCCAGAGATTGCTGTATTTTTTCGCCAAAAGGTCTCTATCCTCTTTACACAGTTTGCTGGAACAGTCGAAGAAAATGATAGAGACCTATCAGAAGGAGACGGAGAAGAAGAAGTAAACCAGACAGACAATGATTCAGGAGTCAAATGGCTGCAATGCATACAACTTGTATCTGACCTGACAAAACTGAATTGGAACCAAGTATGGGAACTTGATATAGCAACTTTCCTTACGTATCTTAAATATGCAAATTGGGAAATAGCAAAGAAAAATGAAATGATAAGAAAACAAAATATGAGAAACAGATGACACCAAACAATTTCTTAAAAGTGTTAGGGAAGTATTCACAGCAAGCACAGAAACTTGTAAAGGATTCTTTGACCAAAAATAACAGAATTGCTACAGGAAAACTATTGAACAGCATTCATACCGAAATATCACAAAACAATGACACCTATTCTGTCACATTGAACTTTGAAGATTATTTCAAGTATGTATCTGAAGGTAGAAAAGCAGGAAAGATGCCTCCAGTTGATTCAATCCTTGAATGGATAAAGGTAAAGCATATTCTTCCAAGACCAATGGACGGAAAACTGCCAACAGAAAAGGGATTGGCATATCTCATTGCAAGAAAGATAGGTAGGGAAGGTTATGAAGGTTCAAACGATTATGAAACATCAATTGAACAGTTGAACAATGAATATATCCCAAAACTTGAAGAGGCATTGCAGAAGGATTTATATACATATTCAATGCAATTGTTTGAAAAACTACAATAACAAGAAAAAATATATTTAACCATAAAAATAAATAAAAATATGGCATATACACCAATAAATCCAGATTTAGTTTACGGTTTCCAAACTAACAGTATAAACGTAGCGGTTACACCAGATTCATACAGTGTACCATTCAGCACCATCTTCGGCTCAACGGTATTGCTTTTACCGTCAAGTACAAACATAACCGACACATATTACAACGACGGTGCTGTAAACTTTACCGTAGCAAATGAAGGTGGCTCGTCACAACAGACATTCACACTGTCAGCGAGTACATTACCAGACTTCAACTTTGAATGTATATATGAAACTACCACAGCGGACACCACTGACCAGATTTGTGGCATTGTAGGTGTTGACCAGATAGAATATGCACTTGTTGACGGTCAAGACACAGAGATAAATGACCAAGGCGAGGTGACTTGGCCTACACAGTCGACACAGCACAAGGTTTTGTTTAAGTTGAAGGACGGCGAGAGTGGCTTGTACTTTTTCTTGGAGAACGAGAAACTTGTATCTGTCAAGGTGAATCTTTCCTTGGTAGGTATGCAGTGTTTCAAGGGCTGCACAAACCTATCGGAAATCGAATTCTGCAATGGAGTAGAGAACATATATCCGAACTGTGCAAGTGATTGTCCCAACTTGTATAAGGTTGTTTTTCCGAAGACATTGACATATATCGGAAACTATGCATTTGACAGTTGTCCTAACTTGAACGAATATTATATCCAGTACACTGCAAGCCATCAAGTAAACTTTGGTATCACTCCATTCAGGAATAACAGTGAAGACAGATATGTTTATTCATATTCGGATTTGCAGGGTACTGACACTTGGACAAACATATCATTAGGTTCAGAAATCACCTATTGGGAAGAGGATGATGAACAACTTGAAACTGATACTACAGACATCGGTGACTATACTTCATATACTGCACGTATTCTTAACTATAACGGAGTAATGCAGCAAAACAATCCGAATGTAAGGCTGTATTCTTTATTGACAATCATACAACCGAACCTTGTGATATACAAGGAATACAACATATCAACTCCAATTGAGGTCACTCTTAACAAAGGTACAAGTGAATACATAGAATATGCAATAGTAAACGGTGCAGAAACAATATATCAAGGAAAACTGTATTGTCCAAAGAATACGATTACATTAAGGTTAAATGAAATTGTTGAATCTTACATAAATTCACAAGAATTGACAAAATCACATACCAGTATTTATAAATCAACAGACTATTCATTGTTTGAATTCTATTATACAAATGATGACGGTGCAACTACATTGACACTTGGTGATGGCTTGTTGAAGATATATAACGATTGGTCTTATCCTGCAACTACTGCAATAACGATGGATACCAACTACTATATAGACAATAAGGTATATGACAATGTTCCGATATTCCTGAGATACAGGCTACAGAAATCAAGGACAGCAACAGTTTCAGTCATTCAGATAAACACTGATTCAAGTGAAACAGTATTGGCAACAGGAACATTCAGCCAGACATCAGTAGGGGTAACATTGATGCCAGTCACATCAGACACTGTTGACCATTGGAAGGTTGTTGTTGTTCCTACCTATGGCACATCAATTGAACAGAACTTCTATCCTACGAATGCCGACAAGAGGATGACATTGTATTTCCGTACAAAACTTGGAGGATGGGGAACACTTTATTTCAACCGTACAAGTCAGGAAACTGATAACTATACGATAAAGAACTATATCACCACATCACCTACTGTAAACGGCAACAGAACAGTACAGTACAAGAAAAACTATACACAACAATGGAAGTGCAATACGGATTGGATAACTGACAACAAGAGTGATTTGGTGAATGATGCATTTGCAAGCACCGAATGCTATATCTATGAAGAAAAATCAGGAGTACTTTACGGATATGACTTGATTCCTGTCAATATAACCAATACAAGTTCAACATTGAAGAAGTTTTTTGCAAACGGAAGAAAATTCAATCAATACCAATTCACAATCGAAGCCGCAGATGAAAAGAAGTTTATCTAACATAAAGAGCAATTTCAGGAGAACATCAAAGTGGAAGAAGTTCAGAAAATCATATGATGGGGAAACCGATGCCTTGACACAATCCAAACTTAGAAAGGGTTGGAATCTCCACCATATGTGTCTGGATGAAACACAATATGAAAACATATCAGACAGAAACAACTTCATACCATTGAACAAGTCTTCACACGAATGTGTTCATTTCCTATATCGCTATTATAAGAAAGATAAGGATATAATCAAAAGATTGGAAGATATATTGTTGAAAATGACCATTTTAGATAAAAAATAAGATTATGATTAAAATATATATACAAGGGGAAGAATTGGATTTGGATTCAAGCACTGTCATATCATTGAATAACCAAGGTACTGACTTTGATAACCCTTCAGCAGTAAAGAATGCTTATACCAAATCCATTACAGTATCAGAAACAAAACGTAACAATCAGATTTTCAAAAATATATGGAAACTTGATACACAATATGTGAATTTCAATCCAAAGGAAAGAATAAGTGCAATCATATGTTATGGAGAAACGGTGATATATTCTGGTTATATAACCCTTGACAGCATAACGAATGATTCAAAAAAAGGTATATCCTATTCATTCACATTCTATGGCAATACAGGAGATTTCTTCTATAATCTTATGTATGATGAGAATGGTGATGAACGTACAATGGATTCATTATATTTCAGGTTTCACGATGTTGACAACAATATCTTTACAAAGGATTATGAAAACAACTATACCCTCATTTCAATGTCAACCAATTATTTGGGAAAAATATTTGATAAGTTCAACAGCAATAGCAGTTATAAACCAGATATAACACCGATACCATTGAACCAAGGCGTATATGAAGATTTCGACAATTCAAAGGTGATGGTCAATTCAAAGGATATGCCAAGCCAATGGAGTGATATTATAAATTGGAGCGGAAACACAAAGGAAGGTTATTATCTCTTGGACGCTGGAGACAGAGACCTCATAGAATGGGAGACACAGTCATTGAGAGCAAACAGACAACAGTTGGCAGTAAGGACAAGGACAATCCTCAATGCAATAAGTGACCCAGATAATAATGGCGGATATACAGTTGAATGGGATTCAGACATAACATCAACCCCTTGGTATGAAGACAGTTATGTAATCTGTAACCAAATGGAGTTTGAAGAAAGTACTGATACGAGTGTCAAGATAGCAACAACAATTGATACTACAATAGGACTTCAAAACCAATGGCATACATCATACATAACAAATGACAGTGGTACAACGACATTCAATACCAATACGATGTTGAATCCTGTATTAAGTTTTGACATATTGCCTGTATTCGAGGACGGAGACCGTAATAACATATATGGTGGATTCCCGCTACTAAAAACAGTATACAAATATGAAAGGACAGAATGTGTGGGAGGTATAGCAATCAAGGTGGAACAACTTGTAAACGGCAGTGTTGTTGCAAAAAGTGACACTTATTTCTACACCAACACAGATTCAAGCATAAGTCTTAATGCATATTATTCAAACATAAAAAGCCTTATAGGAGAAGACTTCACATATATAAAACAGGAAGAACAGTTCACACAGATTGTCGAATATCCTTGGTTATATACTGGTGATGAACATATCAAGTTTGATTTGAATTTGGTAAAGTCAAATGCTTCAACATTAAGACTTAGTGTCGGTTTCTTCACTCTCGTACCATATTATCCTGCGTTGATAACACAGTCCAACAGAGTATCCTACATACGATTGAGATTCGACAAGTTAAACCCTACAATTCCATTTGCAAATGGATTTACATCAGGTGTTTATGAAGGTGCAACAGACGGTTCAAAGACAGTCAACGTGACAAAGAATATGTTGTTTGCAGGATTTCCGACACCATATAAGTTCTTGACTGACTTCACAAAAATGTTCGGTTTCAAATATATCACAGATACTACAGAAAAAACAATAAAGATTGTAACACATAAAAATTATTATTTAGATAAGATAGTTGATATAAACTATGATAAATCACAGAGCATCAAGGTTGTACCTTATTTGACAGACAAGAAATGGAACCTATGGACATTGGAAACACCAGAAACATATCCATCAGTTCTTTATTCAAAGAAGAACAACAAGTTGGACTATGGTGCATTGCAATTGTCAACAAATGTTAATTTTTCAAATGAAAAGAATGAAATGCTTGAAGATTCATCTTTTGTGAACAATATCCCATATCAGTTGAACGCACAGACATTCAATAAGATAGCATACAGCACATCATATTATCCAGTTGTAACACTGTTGCCTATATATACAGCAGTAAGTTGGGATGACAGTGATGATGAGATTGAGGAACAGAGATTCGGTTATTCGACACAGCAGACATTGGTGAGTGTAAATGACCCAGTAGGTACAAAGATTGCATCTTTCAACAAGGACAACGAGTTTGAGAATGTTGCATTGAGTTTTGTATTCTTGAATGGTACAATAAATGTATCAAGCCAGAATATTTACCTATCTGATGACAATGAAGTGCAGAATACTGTAAACGGCAATTATTGCTATATACTGACAAATTCTGAATACGATATAAACAATAAACAGATATTCAAGAAAGTCAATGCATTGCCTAAGTTTGTAAAGTCAACAGACAGTTCAAGTTGGAACTTTGAAATACCTACATACAAGTTTATAGAAGAAACCACTGAAGCACAACAGGATTTGACAATCTACAACTATTGGTGGAAGAAATGGACTGAAGACCAATATTCAAAAGAAACAAAGAAAGTTGAATTAAGTGTATTTCTACCAAATACCAATATGAACGACTTGTTCAGACAATTCTACCAGTTTGATGGATGTCTATGGATATTGAACAAGGTAACTGACTGGAATGTTGAAAACAACATACCGACGAAATGTGAGTTCATATCAGTCCAAGACAAGAGCAACTATCTCAATTAAACAATCATTATCCCTTCCAAAAAAAAATAAATAATAATGGAAGGGATATTTTTGTTTTATTTTAAAATTAACTATTAAGCACAAATTTATATTTATATAAAAATAAAAAATAAAGATATACAAGTATGGCAAATCAAGAAATTTTAAATGTCAGTTTAAAAGATTATAAAAAGGCTATAGAAGACTTGAGGGCTTCACTGTTGAACCTTGACAAGGATTCACAGGAATACAAGGATACAGTAGCAGAAATAACAAAGATGCAGACAAACCTTGATGATGCTCTCAAAGCAGGAAAAAAGAATAGCGATGCATTGAGCGGTTCTTATCAGGATATTGCAAACACAATGGCAAAACTCAAGGCTGAATGGAAAGCGACAAACGATGAAGCAAAAAGAATGGAATTGGGTGGCAAGATTCTTGAACTCAACAACCAACTGAAGGATATGGATGCTTCCATCGGCAATTATCAGAGAAATGTAGGTGACTATGCAAATGCTTGGACTTCTGCATTCCAAAGTGTTGGAGGTGCATTGGGTGGAGTAGGTCAAAAAGCAGCAGGAGCCATCAGTGGAGTAAAGAACTTGGCTATGGCATTCAAGGCATTGTATGCCTCAATGGGCCCGATAGGTATTGCACTTGCTGCAATCACCGCTGCAATCTCTCTAATATCAAAGGGTATCTCTGGTTCAGAAGAGAACACTAGAAGATTCCAAAAGGTATTAGCACCATTCAGAGCAACGCTTGACCTCATAAGCGACGGATGTTCAGTTCTTGCAGGATGGTTCTTGGACTTGGCAGAATATGTAGGAAATCTCGTTGTAAAGTTTGTTAACTTTTATGAATCATTACCAGATTGGAGTAAATTGTTGATAAGTCCACTCGGAGCGGTTTTATCGACTACAGGACTCTTAGATGCTGCAACAGCCAAGTTGACTGAGAAGATGGAACAAGAAAACAAGGTGCTTGCCGAGCAGAACAAGTTGACTGATATGCAGAGACAAATAAAGATTGAACTTGCAGACCTGTCAAAAAAGGAAAACGAGTTGATGGAGCAATACAATGACCAGACACTTGACATCAACAAGAGAATCAACGCACTGAATCAAGCCAACAAGTTGCGTGAACAGCAGGCTGAAAAGAATCTACAGTTGGCAAAACAAGAAAACCTTGTATTACAGGAACAAGCAAAACTGACTGACAATGACAAGGAAGCGAATGACAAGTTGGCAGAGGCACAAGCAAAGGTGATTGAAGCGGAAGCCAACCTTGCAAAGGTAAGGTCAGACAACAACAAGAACCTGAAGCAAGCAACAGAAGAGCGTAGGAAAGAGATTCAAGCATTGAATGACCTTGAACTGCAACGAATTCAAAATTCTAACATTTATGCCAAATATGACAAACAATATGTTGATAATAGAATTGACGAGATAATAATGAATCAAGTAAAAGAAAAGAATGCTTTTATTCATTCTACAGAATTTCTAAAAAAATCAAAAGAAGAAAGAAACAAACAGTTGAAAAGTATTGATGACAAATACTACAAACAAACCTTAGAAGCCGCAATTGAATACTATGAAAATGTAAAGAACTATGATATTCAAGCCAATGAAACTGTGTTGGAGGTTGCAAAGAACCAGTTCGGCACTCAAAGTGTACAATATATTAAACTTGTTGAAAAAGGTGAAAAAGTAATAACCGAAACGATGTTTCAGTTCAAGAATAATATAGTAGAAATGCTTGAATCAGAAACCGAACCAAACCGAAGGTCTTTCATCCAAGGTATTCTTGCTAAAGTAATGAGCGATTTAGTCCAACAGCAATCAAAATATTTGGCATTAAAACAACAGCATAATCAGGAAGACATAGATAGTCTGCAAAGATACTATGACACCGAAATTGCAACTGTTGCTACAAATGAAAAAGAAGTTGCTGAATTACGCCTTAAATCAGCAGAAAAAACGAGGGATAAAATCAACAAACAAATACAAGAAGCACAAGACAAAATAGAATATGACAAGTTTGGCTTTAAGGATTTTATCATTGAAGATATAATTAAGTTCAGACCAGTTTTAGACGATGGTAGTGTTGATGAGGAAAAACTGCAAGCATTTATGGAAATGTTCAAGGAAATGATGCTTCCAGGAGAAGACCTTGACCAATTCCAGTTGAGATTGCAGAAATACATTGATGAACTTAAAAAACAACAAAACGAATATGCCCAGTTTACCAATGACACATTCCAAGACTTAATGACTGCTCGTACTGCATATCTTGAAAAAACAAAGAAAACTCCATTGTTTGGCTCAACGGAACTTGATGATTTGAGAATGAATGTTGCAGAAGCCAAATACCAGTTGGATACTTTGTATCAAGAACAAGGTGAAAGTGATGAAGCATTTCATCAGAGACAACTTCAAGCAGAAAAAAACTACAATAAATCAAAACAGGATTTAGCCAAAGAAAGACTTAAAGTTGGTAGGGATTCTGCAAAGGCACAAGCACAAGTACTTGATATTGTTGCAAATGCATATCAAGCAAAAATTGAACGAGAATTGGAATCAGGAAAAATCTCGGAAGAGGAAGCAGAAAAACAGTTCAAGAGAGTAAAGGCAATGCAGTATGCCGTAACTTGGATTAACACACTTTCATCAATCGAACAGATTATGTCTGATTCAAGCATCCCTTCCTATTGGGTCAAAGCACCTCTTGCAGCAGCACAACTTGCACAAGGTATTGCAACAACGATGGAAATCAAGAATACGGAACTGAACGGTGCAAACGCATCATCTTCATCTTCAATATCTTCATCCTTGTTAGGCACTACCACTGCAAATGTTCAACCAGTCATCAATGAGGATGCTGACTTGGCAAGAATGACACAGATAAATGCCAACATACCATATACTCAAAGGGTATATATTCTACAGTCAGACATCGTTGAATCCAATGAACAAGTTGAAGTAAGAGAAGCACAGACCACATTC
>Ga0326513_10002024_pt1 | contig 15146 bp, 12 predicted proteins | sample 2_2465_0518_D_FD_203654 | JGI IMG/M metagenome (GOLD analysis project Ga0326513, IMG submission 203654) | Bovine rumen microbial communities from UC Davis, California, United States - 2_2465_0518 | ecosystem: Host-associated > Mammals > Digestive system > Stomach > Rumen | place: USA...
ATGGAACCGAGAACGAGTCATGCCGCGCATCCATAATGCCTACTGAAGAGATATTCTCTAGCGGAACTATAAATGTAGGTGGAGCAAGAGGAGCTGTAAGTCTCAGTAATCTTAAGAATGAAACGGTTAATGTTAAAGTCGACACTCCTAAGAAAGCTGCAACTGAAGGTGTTAAACCTATGTTTAGCACTACGACAAATAAACCAACCTATCCGATGATGCAAGTCAATCCATTTATGTTGCAAAATACATGTTGGTTTATGCCTATTCCGGTTCAACTTAGAGGATTTAAAGGGTTCACTCCATTTGATAAGTCGGAGGATGAAAAATACTTCTATAACAATCAATTAGGCGTTACACCTTTTGATAATGTGAATAAATAAATCTGAAGGAGATGTTATGGATTCTGTGAAAAAGAAGAAGTATTTTGCCGAATATACAAAAATCGTATATGAAATAACTTCTCCCGAAGATTTAGATGATCCTAAACTTCGTCATAGAGGCGTTTATGTTAGATTCAATTGTGTTCGGTGTGGTAAGATAGTAGAACGACAGTTTCGACACGAGATATTGCCAAAGATAAAGAAAATGATGTGTTTTAACTGTAATGCTGAAACGACTTCGTTTGAAAAATATGGAACTAGGAGACCTCAACAATCGGAAGTCGTTAAGCAGCATACTGTTGAAAGCAACATGAATAAATACGGCGTTTCTAATCCAATGAAACTTCCTGAAAAGGTAGAAAAGCTTAAAGACACTATTAATTCTAAATCCGATGAAGAGAAGTACAAAATATCGCAAGCAAAATCTGATGCTTGGAAGAAATTTACTCCTGAGGAAATAGCAGAAATAGTTGATAAACGAAGAACTTCCTATAAGGAATCTACAGGATATGAATTTCCAACACAAAATCCTAAGGTGATAGAAACTCAACTAGAAAAGAAAAATCACAGCAACTCTCGGATATAGTTAATAAGTAATTTGATGTATATATTATTTAGGTAGAGATAGGAGAATTATTATGGAACAGACTACCTATAATTATGATGAGCAAGAGGAGATTAGAAACCTCCTCAAGACAGGTCCCGAAACAGTAATGGTTGAATCGGGATTATTTGCAGCTTTGGAAGGAACGCTTGGAGGAATCATCTCTGCTAGATCAATAAAAAGGCTGACTGATAATAATGGCGGTGCTTTAGGATTGGTAATCGGGACACTTTGTATCGGTTCTAGCATCAGAAACGGCATTAACTGCTTTAAAGTTGCTAAGTATTTGCATGAAAAGCATATTGCGACTAAACTCGGAAAGAATGCTTCTAAAGTAAGAGACATTCTTTTCGAGGGAAAAGAAAACGCTAAAGACGCGGAATTTGAAGTAAAAGAGTCATAATGGAGGTAAGGAGTATGACTATTTCATTTGAAGGTTTAAAAGATATAAAAGATGATCTAGCAGTTTCAGTGACAACAGCAGAGAAGACGAATCCAGAGGTAACAATGATAACGGAGGGCGCATCAAGTGCACTCCTCGGAATTACGGGGTTGTTAGCGATAAAGTCTGGAATTGTTCGCCTCGCTAATAACGAGGCAACTTATGGGGGATTCGGCCCTATATTTACTGCAGCAGCAGGAGTAGGATCTCTTGCTGGAGCTGTTGCTATCGGCAAAAGAAGCTTAGATACGTATAAGTATCTACGCAATAAACGACACAAAAAAGTCGTAACCGATACTGAGAGCACTGCTGAGGCTGAATAATGCTTTCTTAAGAAACTGAAAACCTAAAAAGGCGAGTAAGTTTCTTTTTCTTCAAAGTCTCAATCTCTATTTTAATTATATATTTATAATACGATGAAAATAAGAATTTATAGGAGGTTTTAACATAAATGAACGGTGTTAATACTATTAACTGGCTGAATGCTATGTCTGGAAACTTTGCAACCCACATGAAAAATTATGTGGGTGGAACTCCATTATATGGTATTCTTGTAAATGGAGCGCTGTTTACTTTGTATCCTGAGTGTAATGCGGTAGCAGCGGGAGGTACATTTGGTGGTATTCAGGTAAACTGTCTTGATGTTGAGAATTCTTCAATTAATTCATTGCAGCAGAAGTGGTATAAAGCTCCAGTACCAGGATATCCTGTGTATATTGAGGAACAGAACTGCGTATTATTCTCAACGCCTGAAGAAAGAGAAGAAAGAATTAAAGCTTATGGTAATTCAGCAACAAAGCTTGTAAAAGCTCATGCTTCAGGAATGGCCGCTATTATCAATGCTTCTTTCACAGCTGTGACTGTCTTGAATACAGATGAACAATTCTATTGTTTAAACAATGGTTCTATTACGAGACTTCCAGCAGCAAACGATGATCAGAAAGATGAGACTATTAAGAAGTATAATCTTGATCCTCACGTTCTCGATGTTAACTATGTATTTGTGCTTAACACTGTAATCAGAAATACTCGTGCCTCAGAAAACGAAAGCAATGAGGTTACTATTACTTCTGATATCAAGATCGTTGCCAAAAACACAGTGGCTAAAGGCGAACCTTTAATCCAGGATAATTCAGGATTGGTTATCTTTAATGGTCGCGATTCTGCCGATGCGTTCGTTAACAAATACGGTACTCTTACGAAGTATCTTGTTACTAAAGCTATTATTGCAACAAAAGCACAATATGATGCAGATCTTGCAGATGTGAATGAACAAGCTGCTGAAGATAAGAATGCTATGATGAACACATACCTTGCACTTGGAGGGACCGCTCTTGTATCGGTACTGTCAGAAAATTTAATTAAATCATTCAATGAATCTGACAATGACGGTGATGCAGTCAAGAAAGCTCTTAAGGTGTTTGCCATTGGTGTTGGTGCAATTGCTACTGGTGTTGGATTGTTTAAAGTTGCAAGGCAACTTAAAGTATTTGATAAGAAACGCAAAGAAAATCAGAAGAAGTAATCTTGAAGTAAGTGGGTCCTTAATGGACCTGCTTATTTTTTATATATTTGCTAACTTTCATATGTAAAACACTTAAATGAAAGGAGAATCTATATGGAAAAAGACCACGATTTAGTCGAAAGAAATATAGTTTCTAGAAAAGACAAAGAATATTGTCTTGAAAAAGTAGGAACTAAGTTGGGAGCTCAATTAAATTGTATTGGCAGAGTATATGATGTTCCGATTAGAATAGTGCATCCAGACGCAAACAATAATCGGTCAGCGTTTGTTGCTACTGGAATGTATTTGTGGGTTAATCGTTCAGGAAGTCTTCGCGAAATGACAGAAAGCAACGTTATTAATTTTCAACGTTTTGCTAGATATCTTGTTCTTCACGATGAGAAAGATGGAAGAACTATACTTCTTTATGGAGCACATGTAAAAAATAATATCAGTAGTGGAACGGATTGGGTAGATCCTACGTCATTGGTAGTTAGTGCAGATCTCAGTATTCCGATGGATGACATTTTTGAAGCTATGAGATTTATCAACAACGACATTATTGGAAAGATGTACATAGACGAATATGATGAACTGCTTAACGCTCCTGATGAGAACTATAACGATGGCAAACGTCTTCTTGAAGATAAGAAGTAAACTTATAAGGATTAAAAATAAGATTATGAGTACAGTCAGTTTTGAGGGTCGTCCTAAAGAAGCAGTAGCTGCTGAAAGAGCAGCCGATCCGAATTATGTTCCACCTCAGGATAGGATAAATGTCGAAGTAGGTCGATTTGCATATAGACCTAGTCATCAAAGACAGGTAGTATATAAGTATACATCATATAAAGAAGATACACAGAATTTCGACGATTATGTTGATAAATGTATTCAAGATGCTATACTTAAAGGAAAAATAAATTTTGTTTATAATACTCCTGGACATACTGTGTTTATTGGCGTAGATTTACAATAAAACAAACCTCTCCCTATTATGGGAGAGGTTGTTTCTTTTTATGCTAAATCAAAAAGAATTCCGTAGTATTTTTCATCAAGTTTATTACCTGATTTATTGATACATTCGAATAGCTTTTCTCTTGGCATATGGACATCGTTTCCGCCAACACCAACTGGTTTATAATTAGCGTTTGGATTACCGTATGAATCGTCTATGATAATTTCAGTGATATCGTTATCCCCAACAAGAATACTAATATTGTCTCCTGAAATTTTAACGTCTTTATAGAGTCTATCAGCTATTTCGGCTTTGAATCCAACAACACTCACAGCGTGTCCATATCCGCAAAATTTACCAGTAGTAACTACACCACGACCGTTCTGGATCTCATCATAGAAATCGCGCCGTTTCATATTATAACAGACACGACAAACTTTGCGGCCAATCCATTTATTGAATGCGAATACTTCAACTTCCCAAAGCTCGCGAGGATCGTAATCTTTAGCCCAAGCGTTTTTAGCTTTGTATTCTTCAGTGAAAGACACTACTTCTTTATCCGTATGCATAAAATAATCAAATTGGTCTTCTGGTTGTTTGTAACCTCCAGTTTTGGCTTTTTCTGTTGGAGGTTCGAGTTTCATAATATTCAAACCAACGTTTATCATAGAGGTATTGAAGCACGACACATACGGATCTCGTTCATTGTTGATTTGACTGTAATAATCTGTGGAATTATTATGCTCATAAGTGTACTTTTTCTTTTCATACATTTTAGTTTCCTCTTCTTTATTAAAAGAATCGATTTCTGCTTTTGGAATTTCGTTATCCTTCTGTTGTTTCACTTCCGGAGTTTTTGCTGTTGCAGATTGCTGCTTGTTTTGCTGCATCTTCTTTACAACCTCCAGTAATATATTTATAAAAATCTTCAGTAATTCCATCATATCGAGTAGTTCCATTAGCATTTTGAGTTACAGTATACGCAGATTTGTAAGCTTCAGCAGTCGATTTCTGCTCGTTCTTAATCATTTCATAGTATGCTGTACGTTTAGAATCTTCGTTACCATAGTTGTTAGATCTATATTCTTGGAAATCAGATGAACCTTCAGGATTAATGTAAAATTTATTAACCTTGTTGTTAGTGTCATCCTCATTATTAGTGGTGAAGAATCGTTTATGATAAACACCATGTTCGTCTTCAACCATTTCGTATTTGTCGATCTTAACTTCCCAATCTTCACTCTGTTTATTAGGCTGGTTCCAATAGTTATTCATGTAAGAAGCTGTAAGGATTAATCCTCTAGCACTTCCATCATTCTTGTTCCAACCGATATAATATTTGTAATTATCAGGAGTAATAGTTTCGTTATGGTACTTAAACAAATCGCCATCTTTAATTACACATTCTTTAATTATAGCAGTATCCCTAAGTTCAAGAACAACTTCTTCTTTAGGATTACTAATATCAGGAATGTATTTTCCTTGATTATTGTAACCTGCTAACCAAAGAACTGGAGGAGTATTATCTTCTTGAACTGTATCTGGATTTTCTTCCCAAATCCAGTCACCAGGATCATTAGGACCATAAACTGGAACTAATTTACCATCAGAAGAAGTTTTATAAGTTAATCGGCTAGCATTTCTGAATGTACGAATGACAACTTTAACATCTCGAGCATTTCTAAGAATGTTAGCGACTATTTCAGGATCATCAATGTCGAAATCGTCGTTAAGCTCAGATCCTGCTGCATTTGCATTGATGTTGTTGTATGCTGATCCCACAGAGGCAGTATCTATTGTATAAGAATCAGTATCTCTCCAAACTCTTACCTGTTCAGACGTAATGTTTTCTTTATTAGGAGCAGGAACAATGATAGCGTTATTGTTCTCAGTATCCACTATTGATTCGATAGTGAAATCTTTAAAAGTTATTTTAATAACGCCGTGTCCTATAACTAGTAAATAGAAAGCACCGTCGATTGTAACGGATACTCCAGAAATGGTTAAACCCTCTAACATAGGAACATTATTCGAATCTATGAAAAGGTTGTCGTTTGCGTATATCTTATTATCTTTTAGTTCAAAGAGAATACCTTGATAAATAAGTCTTAAATAGAACGTGAGATATTCAATAGTTTCAAAACCTGTACCTGAGAAAAATTGAAATTTTAAATCAGTAACGTCTGATACCCAAGTCCAGTTAGCTCCTCTATCTTTAGATACGTATAAATTAATTTTTCCTCTAGAAGTTTTAGTTATACACAGGAATATACCTGCATTTGACACGTAAGAAATTCCGAGAGGAGTATTGTCCACGTCAATTCTAGCTTGAGATATCTTATCTCCAACAGAAGTGTATCTGGCGAGTCCAGTGTTGGTAACAACCCATTGTTCGCCGCCTTCTACAACGTATCTAGTGTAGAATACAATTTTAGCCAAATCAATCGTGTATCCTTCTACAACTATACCGTTCTGCTGAGCATCATACAGTGATTGTTCCATCCAATCAGCATAAATTGCTATATTAGATTGACCATAGAATTTAGGAATATTTCTGAGTAATGAATTTTCTTCACACGATGGATCTGAGTAATATCCTAAAAACTGATATCCATCTTTTTCAGGAGTATCAAGTTTGGCACCAGATCTATAAGTGTATTTAGTAGGATAATTAGATTGATGTTTTCCTGAGAAAGATAATCCGAGTCTATCATTGTATGAAATAGCATATTCTTGTTCAACTACTTTAGCGTATACAAGTTGGAACGACGCAATTGACTCGTAAGCTAACTCGGTAATCTTACCAGTTCCGTCTGACATTAATGTCCAACCGTTGAAATTGCATCCCACCCTTGATGCTGAAATACCAGTAAGATCAATATTTTGTGAATTAGATTTAAGATACAGTTTACTGTCACTTATTCCAGAGATTGTAGCTTCTTTAGTGATATATGCTATTCGTTTAGCGTCATTTGGTACTTCAACTAATTTAAGTGAATATAGCCATTGCTCACCGTAGATATCAGTGACCATAATATTTTGTTGCCCATCTGGTGTTATGAAAACGCTAGATCCTGTTACAACTGAACAAGCAGCTCCTTTCGCCCCAGAAATATTGATCACATAAGAACCAGACGTTTTTTCTTTAGTTTTTATAGGGAAATAAATGCTCTTAGTCGAATGATCGATTGTAGCATACACAGTTTCATCGAGAGTAGAATTGTTCTCTTTTAACAGTTTCGCTTCAAGTATAAAGTTGTTTGCTTCTTCCCATATAGCGTAAAGAACAAGATCTTCTGTTATGAAACTCGTGGCATAGTTAAATACTTCTTCAGATAATGGATCTTTAGACCATCCGAGAAATACAAATTTATGGCTTTCGTCTGTAAGATCCATTGGTTTAGAGGAAAGTGTAGAATACGGCGTTATATCAACAATTGGATTTGGTGTTTCACCGATTCCTTGATTGTCAAACTTAACAGTATATTTATCACTTCCAGCTTTATCAGAATAGTATTTCTTAATGGAATTAGCAATGTCTTTGAATTTATCAAGAAATTCCGAAAGTACAGGATCAGGAGTACTTACTTTAGAGTGTCCTAAAACAATACCATTCTCGTTAGCATCGTATATTATATTTCCATTAGCGTCTTTTTCATAGATAGGATCAAGAGTAGTTGAACCGTACCAAGATTTAAGAGCTTCAATACTGTATTTAGACGCATAATTCTTTAGCATATCCATAGCCACAAGCTGTTTGAATATACGTTCTTTATTTGCCTCAGTGGTTCCAGTATAATTGCTTGTTTTAGAGCTGTATAATACAAATATGTTAGTGTTTGAATAAGATAATTCTGTGTCACTGAACTTGTTTAAAGCTCTAGTGTCTGCTAGTGTTAATGAAGTATTAGATCCTATAAGAGAAGAAATAGCAGACGTTTGTTGATCAGGAGTCATTCCTGTGACATTAAGTATTTTAAAATCACTAGAACTTGCTCCGATAGCTTCAAAAGCAGCATCGTCCACTACACCATCTTTTATGATTTTGTCTATAGCAGCTTCTTCCTCAAGCTGAGTAGTAGAAGTGTCGGTTGAAGTAGTGGAAGTTGGCGTAGATGGAGCAACGTATGGAACAAAATCGCCAATCTCAGTTTCTTTGTTGTTTAAGGTTGATCGCGATTTGTAGATATCGTCCATTGTACGTAACGCTTTAACTCTTTGTAATTCTTTGAGTGCGTTGTGAATAAGTCCGGCCACAAAACCTTCACCATTCTTATCACCATTTGTATCAAACAAATACCTCAGATCATTATAAGTTTTACTTTTAAGCATAGAGTCGATCATTTTAGAGGTAGACTTTGATAACATATCTAGCATAGGATATTTTAAACGCTTATAAAGAGGTTCGTTCACTAAACGAACTTCATCAGATCCCGCTGCCATGATAACATATAGTTTCTTTATATTTCCATTACGAGGATCGATATATTTCTTTATGTGTGAAAAGTTTGAAACGTCGATGTTTGTTCCAGCTCCAGGATCATTCCAACCCCCTTTGAAACTGCTTTTATTATTTCCATCTGCTCCAAATTTATTAACATTTACTAATTTAGCAATAGTATTTATTTCAGCAGAAGAGATTTTGTATTTCTTATTAAACGTGATATCGTTGTCGCCGTAATAAGAATAGTTTCTAAGAACTTTAGTATTTACATTCGATAGATCTAAGAAACTGTCTTCATCAAAGTTACTGTATCCATAAACGATATTGCATTTGAAAATTTCGACCATTTTGCTCTTGTACCAAAAAGCTATATCTTCGTCGCCTGTAGCGGTTCCGTTATTATATTTGGTATATTGGTCGTTTAATTCTTCAATAATGTATTTTGATACTTTCCAACAACCTCGTTTTCCAGCGTAAATTCCTCGTCTCCACATATTGTTGGTGTGGAGATATTTTGTACTGTTATATCCATCCAGATAGTCCAAACACTTAGGCATATCAGATTCAAGACACGCTCTAAGCAGAGTATTTTTATAATTCGGATTTGCACCAGCATAACGTAAAGGTTTAACTACGCTATTGAGAATTACTTTATCAAATACATTTTCGTTATTTAATTTAGAGTAAAGACCTTGTAATATTCCATTGCCGATATCAGCCATCATTGTATTGGCAAAAGACATGCCTGCATTTACAAGATCAGAAGCCCAAGAATCAAAAAGACCGGATTTAAGTCCAAACTTACTAGATAAAGCTTTTAGTAATTTGTTATCGCCTAAACCAAGTTTTTTAAGTAATGAATCGAGATTAGCTTTTTTAGAAAGAGCAGCTGCGCCTGAAACAAAACTGTTATAGGAGCTTTGAAGTCGTCCAGCAGCATCAGATACTTCACCATAAATTGATTGTCCTGCTGCTATAAGCCCTTTAGCTTTCTTTGCTACACCCTTTATCCAGTTAGATTTATTCTTTTGGTCTACGCTTTTATCATAAACATCAGTAGTACTGGCAGTAGTTTCTCCGCTTTCGACATATTTGTCCAGTTCGGAGTTTTTCTTTTTCTTAGCTTCAGCTTTAGCTCTACGTTCTTCTTTTTCTTCTTTGGATATTTCCTGCATCGTTTTAGTGTACTCAGCATAAGCTTCACTAAAAGGTGTATAGATTACCACTCCTTGATCTTTCAAGGCTTTATATTTAGGGTCAGAAGTAGAAGTAACGCGATAACCGACATTACCGGATTTAACTTTATCGTTATATTCTTTTCTCGCTGTTTTTCGACGCTCATCAAATGACGCCATATAGTCACCTCGCTTATATAGTAGAGGATAATTTTAATTTAAATTCATTTAAATGTCAAAAATGTACTATTTCAGGAAGTTGTGTTAGGCTTTGTGGTTGGTTTACGTGTGCTGGTAATTGTTTAAATTCGGCTTGTGAAACGTCTACTGGGTGTTGGAATCATTGCGCTGGACATGGTGGAGGGTCATTGTGTGCTGGTGGCGGATGTAATAAAATATGTCATCTATGCACTAATAGTTGTAAAAATTGGTGTTGGTCGTGTGCTGGTGGGTGTAGTTTTATTCTTTCTTAAAACGTCCCTGACATAAAAATGCTAAAACCGTTTTAAGTTGTATATTACACAACTGAATAAGTAAGGAGATATACATGGCAAAGACATCCGATACAGAGTTCGATATTCAGGAAATGGTAGATGAGGCTTTCGAGACAGAAACTTCTAATAACGAAGGAGAAGATTTATTAGAAGACGATAAACCGTCTAAAAAGAAAGTTAAAGAACTCGACACAGATGATGGTCTTCCTGATGGGGATTTTATGGAAGACTATCTGTACAGTGAAGAACCTACTTGGAAAGGTTTCCGTTATTGTACTCTTCTTGGTTCAACTGAATCAATAATGAATATTAAATTCAGCAAGTTCTTTGGCAAAGAGTCTGAAGATTATGAAAACTTCAGTGTTAGCTGTAATAAAAAGAAGGCTTATCGTAAGCTTTCTCATGTATTCTGCCACACAATGAATGTTATTCTCAATCAGAATAAGAAAGCTGCCCAGAACTTCTTATATAGATATTACTGTATGAAACGTGATCTCGATAATGATCGTTATCAGACAGGAAACGTTAATCAGTTCGTATCTTCTATCGTGAATCTATTCGATGTAGAGATTATCAACGAAATTCGCAAGCTTGTTAATGAACACTATGTGGAAACAGGTGATGTTAAATATAAGGAAAACAAAGAAAACTTTATTGATAGCATCACATTCTTGGATTACCATATCAAGATTTTGTATATTGTTTCAAGAATAACACACTTTGTTGCTCCGTTATGTATTGAATATCTTAAGACTCACATTGAATCAGATGCTAAAGTTCTTCTCACAGAAGTATTTACTGCTCTTTTCCCTATTGCTCAATCTTACGGAGTAGGAATTGTTCCTATTTCAGCAAATGATCGTGATGCTGACGTTTATCAGAAAGTATACGACTTTGTTCAGACAAAAGTGTTTGATACTATTAAATCTGATGAAGCTATGTGGGAACGACAGGCGCACTTTGCAGTAAACCCAAAAACGACCACAGAGCAGATTGTAAGCAAGCTTATAGTTGATATTATTCCAGAAGTTTCATTCAATGGAAACATTATCAATATGTTTGCGACAGTTACACGTAAATCTGTATTGGATTACACTCTTCGTAAGAAAGATTTGTACAATATTAATCAGATTTCCGAAATCGATAATGCTTCAGATGATAATGATAATGCAGTTGTATCAGAATCAGATATGTTTGATGCCATGAATGCTAAACATGATGCATTTGGCGTACTTATTCGTCATACATTCACTACTGATACTGTAAATAAAATCATCGAAAGAAGTGGAATTGCTATAGATCCTACTTATGTGGATTACTATATGAAGAATATTCACTTCCATAAATTCCAGACATTCGCCATATTCAGTAGCTGTTTGTCTGCATTTGGTGGAACTGAGAATCTGTATGGTCTTAACCAGGAAAACTATATTAGACTTATGGTTATGATCTGTAAACGTCTTGAACAGTCAGGATTATCAGAGCTCAGTCATTACATTTCTGGTATTAAGAATCGTCATTATATTGCCAAGAAAGAATCAAGAATCTTCAATCAGCAATTGATATCCGATCCTCTATACCAGTATATTGTAAACAATAAGTATGGGAGTATTAAGAATATCATCGATAAGAAAAACAATTTCATCAGTTCTAGAATCTCATTCTTGACATCTAATGAATTTAGTTATAATCTTCCTGATAGCAATCTCACTGGAATGATTATTCCTAGAAATGACGATCTTGTTCGTCAGCAGGTGTTGAGATTCTTTGCTGAATTTATTCTGTAGAAAGATGACCTCCTCTCTTTGGGGGAGGTTTCTTTTTCCTCTCTTGCTAATTTTAAACAAAATTCTACTTATATATAGTATAATACGGAAGAAAGGAGAAATAAAAGATGTTGATTAAACCTTTTGTTAAAGTCAAAGAAGACATCGATGATATTTCAAATATAACGGAAAAGAACAGATACATCTTCATTTACAGATATGATGCTCCACACTCTTGTTCTTATAGCGGGATTATAGGCAAGTTCAATGGTCCTAATAACATATACGATATTTACGTAATAAACGATAGCAAAACTGAAGGAGTAGGGTTCTACATTTCAAAAGGAGTTTGTCTTCATAACAGAAATACGTACAGAGGATATGCTCAAGATTTAATATTGCCTGATGGTAAGATTAACTATGATTCTGAGATCACGTTTCTTGACGGCACTTATTTAAATCGAATTCAGCCTAAATTGTTTAAACAAGATCCTGAACCACTTATAATACATAGCACAGACACATTGTTATCTTGTGGAGGACCAGGATATACGGTTTTGGAAGATGAGATAGAATGCAGATTAGGAACCGATATTATCCAGCCTTTTCCAAAATACTACAATGTAGAGCATCAAGCGTGGTTGAGCAGTAGAGACGAAAAACTTAGAGTCGGAGATTTTATCTACGACAACGCAGAGTGTCCTCGTTATACTCTTAGAGATTTAGTTGATAAGTATACTAAGATAGCAGTGATCGATATTCCTTCTAAAGGAGCTAATCTTCTTGAAACAGAGTTATTGCCATACGCAGTAGATCCAACTGTGAAACTGAATAGCGGTTCTACAACTACTTATCTTGAAAACATGAAAGCTGAGATAACAAATATATTCATAGATTTATTCAACGATATAGCTAGATCTGTATTTTCGTCAGTCGATATAATAATAGATTTGGAGTGTGCTGAATTTAGCGTTCATACAAACAATCTTAAGTTTTCTAGCGTAACTGAAGAAGAAAAAGTAAGAGATTATGCTAGACTTGCTCATGCTGTATCTGAAAAACTAGATGATATAGTTGAAATGACAACGGATGTTCCAGATGAATTGTATGTGAACGGTTTGTGTCCAAATAGACTCAGCGTTCACGTAGATAATTTCAATTCGTTAATTCGGCTTACAAATATATATAAGAATATTGTAATGCTAAATAAGGAGGGAAAGGCTAAGAAGGAGCACTTAGGTGCTTCTGGAAAGATTTCTAGTAGCGACGCTGACGACATGGTTAAAATTTGGGCCATTGGTCTTAATTAGGGAGAAAGACACATGTTATTAAGAAACTTCGGACGTTACGACGTAAAAGAAGGATTAGATGACAATACTTTAGGTATTATTGGACGAAAGCGTAACATTTATATCTTCGTCACAGACCTTGAGTATAAACAGTGTAGTTGGACACACGCTAAGGCGTGTATAGAGAATATTGTAGTGTTTGACGGTAAACACAACTACTCTCAATCGTTGACATTTCCAGGTTCTAAAATCATTAGAACTGCTGTGTATTTTGGAGACATCTATACTACAATTCCAGGCAACATTCATGAACAATATGCGATGTTTGTGACAGACAATGTTACGTCTATTGAAAAGACAGTGTTGGCTAGTGGCGAAATCATATCATTGACACCAAGCACTTGGTCTAAAAGGTTAAATCAGATGGATGAAGCTGATTTGACGGACTATATCGGAATGTCTGGTTATAATTCTGAAGTAATCACGTTGTCCCCAGAGTTCTATACAGATTTTCAGATGAATATAGAAACTGGTGATTGGGTTGATATGAAATATGATAATTTGGATGCTTATAAAGTGCCAATGCATAAATTATTAGACCCACATACTAGTGTGATTTATATGAACGTTGTAAAATATGACACTGTTCGATTAGATGTGTTCAGACAACTTCCTAGAGTAGAAAGCATTTGCGATAAAAGTTTTGAATTCAGTAATGGACTTAAATCTGCATTCAATAGCTTTATAGGACAAGGAACAACGTTTATTTATGACAGCGACGCTTTAGGTTATGGAAAATCTGGAGCTAATGTTAAAGGCGGCATAATTCCGTTCGGAAAGCAATATACTCCAAAGTATTTAGCCGACAATCTTAACGGAGCAGTAGATTTGTTTAAGCTTGAATGTAAAGATATAGAAGACAGAGTTGGACACGTAAAAGTGTTATATAATCCGTCGGCTATAAGTGATAAATGGAAAATTACATTTAAAGATTATGTAAAATCTCCAATTATAGCACCTAGTCAAATCCAGAATGATGGTGCTATTAAAGAAACTCAAACGAACAGTAATCCAATTACCTCAATAGATAATGGATACACAAACGATTCATATATGAAAGAGGTATTGAATATGCAATATCAGAATGCTCAAGACACGTTTCAGCAAGAAATGTTTATGAGATAGGGAGGAACGACAATGAAAGAAGTCGAGTTTGAATCAAAGGAATCTGGCGAAGTTAGTAATAGGAAAACTATTCCTGTAATTGACGGATTTGTTTCAGAAGAAGCTATCGAAGATGCGATGAAGGAATACGACGAAGAAAACAAAGACCTTGGTCCAAGATTAAGACTTACAATCGATGACATGATCAATAAGCTCGAATCTTTAAAGAAAGGTCTCGAACAACTTGAAGATGAAGATAACGGATACACATCTGAAGTAAATCTCAATGAAACTGAATATGCCGTATCAGAAGATCTTATGGAAATTCATCGTGGTCTCATTTGCGTTCAATCTTATTATTCAAGAAAAAGAAATGAAAACTAAACGAATCGGAGGAAGTTATGTTAATTAAGCCCTTTGTACCTATAATTGACAAAACTCCTCCTAGAAAAACAAGTAATTTGTTGGATAGAAGACGAATAGCAGTATCTCCTAAGGGTCGAGCAAGAATTGAGGAAATTCATATCGATCCTGAAGAGAAAACTGTAACTAAAGTTTGTAGTCTTGGAAATTTCGAAAATTACAAGTGTAGTGTAGGAAATCGAATATCTATCGACAGTAGTATTATTGTTTCCAACGATTTGATTTCGGGTGAACAACTTACTTGTAAGATTAGATCTCAGACTCCAAATAATAGCAAAAGTAAAACATTTCAACTGCTTAACTTCGATACAATGGATTATTGGAACTGGGAAAGTCGTGTCGGGGGAACATATGTGCTACAAGAAGGAGATAAAGTTTATCCTTCTAAATACGTAGACGAATTTATCCACGAAAGCACATTTAATACCGATTTCATAGGATTAGGAGTTTGTTCTGTTGAAGAAGCAATTCAAATGCCTTATATAAGCTTTGTGGGGTTGCTC
>Ga0326513_10002028_pt1 | contig 15131 bp, 10 predicted proteins | sample 2_2465_0518_D_FD_203654 | JGI IMG/M metagenome (GOLD analysis project Ga0326513, IMG submission 203654) | Bovine rumen microbial communities from UC Davis, California, United States - 2_2465_0518 | ecosystem: Host-associated > Mammals > Digestive system > Stomach > Rumen | place: USA...
CTGGGTAAGGATAATTTTGAAGCTATAATCGTCAAGTTTAAAAACCTTACAAGGATTTGTCACCCTATTCAGTTCTTTTAGCTTTACACCTGAACTCATTTTTTTTATGAATTCTCGATTAATAGGCTTATCAACTTTTACAATGTATTCTTTTTCGTGATTATTGCTGGATCTCAATATGTTATCCATCAGCTGACCGTTGTTGGTCAGAAGAAGGAGACCTGATGAATCCTTATCAAGTCTGCCAACAGGGTACATGTATTCACTTAAGTTTAAAAAATTAATGATATTGTTATCGCCCTGCTTGTCTGTTGTGGTGCAAACAATACCAACAGGCTTATTTACAGCAAGAAGCTTATATGAAGTCTCTTTTTTTATAATCTGTCCCTTGCAGGTGACTAAATCACCTTCTTCGACTTGGCTGCCAAGAGTTGCAATCTGGCCATTTATAACTATCTCTTTGGCCTCAATTCTTCTATCAGCTTCTCTCCTCGAACAAAAGCCACAATCACTTAGATATTTATTTATTCTCATATAATTCCTCAATTATTTTCATGTAAAAATTCATACTCAGTGATTATAGCATATTTTTATCTCTTTACAAAATTAAGCAGTTATTGTATATTAAATACAATGCGCATGTAGCTCAAAGGATAGAGCGTTTGCCTCCGGAGCGAAAAATACGAGTTCGATTCTCGTCATGCGCATTGCCTTTTTTAGTATTATTAAGAACCTTATGCTTTCCTTTTAAGGTCTATTTATTCATAAAATTGTAATGATTTCTCGAGAGATGATTTTAAAACTCTTTAAATGCATATCTCAATTCTTTTAAATGCTTATCTCATCCCTCTCAAAGTTGTATTCATATACATTATCAGATAAAATCTCATCGTCTGCTACTTCCTCGACATTTACCTCGTGTACCATCTCTATTAAGTCAGATTTTACAAGATTATGATTATCTTTTTTGAGCAGGATTACCTCATGGATTGATGATGGCAGAATATATAAGTCACCACCTAAAGCTTTAGAGAATTCCTTTAATACATCTTTGTAAAACATGCAAGAGGCTCCATTGGTTTTCTCAGCATTGGTCAATATATACATTTCTAGGGCATTGCCAGTTATGACCTCATTATAGTCTATCTGCATACCTTTCTTGTTCAATTTTAGGTCAGAAAATGTCTCATCTTTGTTTTGACCAATCTCATTGATAATTGTGTTGATAGACTTAATTCTTGATTTTAAGATGCCTGGTGTATTAGCAGTGGCTATATCGTAAAGTTTTTCTATATCTATACCCCACATATCTAAATGACTGTTATGTATCAATATAGACGCACTTGCAGCATCGAAGTCACCTGTGATGTCCTTATTCAATTTCAAATAAAAAACAATGGCTAAATCAAGAATTTTCTTATAGGGGATGTCTTTAAGGAGATCGATATTTCTTTCATAATTGATAATTTTATAAGCTATCATATCTTTGATATTTTCAAATTCTGAAAAAGAGTTTACATCTAACTGACATTTGTTTTTATTTTGCAGATAAAAGTGATAGATTTCTTCTGCAATGGTATCAATACTTTTGCCAGTTAAGTACTGATTAAAATATGAATTGATATATATTGTCGGAACTACATTGCATTCATCAGAAACTATAACCAAGCCATCTAATTCTAATCCGTTATTTTTAAGAACCTTGTGGACATTGACCTGCTCACCGGACTTAGTAAGGCCACTAACACTGTTACATACTTCTTCAATAAAACTCTGATATAACATAATTTCTCCTTTTAAATGATATGAAAATTGATGTGGAATAAAATGATTTGATTAAATCAAAATAAGATGATACAGTTATGAATGTCATATATAAAAGAAATGACTGTATCTTTAGAAATTTAAGCCTATAGCTTAATTTTTAGAAATGACAATTGTCAGATAGATATCTATGGCAATATATTAACTCTATTGTTTTGAGTTAACTACTATTTTTTTTACAAATTTAATAAGTTTTTTTACTATTTTTTTCAGAAGATTCAGATAAGGCTGAATTTAAGCTTTTTATAGAGCTTCTCATAAATATTGTAGATTTATGTTGACATAAGCTAGATAATATACTAAAATATTCAAGTATGTTTGAACAAGACGTCCGTGTCCGGACTTGATTCAACACTTAATTTAATCAATTTATAATTGGAGGTGTACAGATTTGGCTAACATTAAATCTGCTAAGAAAAGAATTTTAACAAGCCAGGCAAGAGCTGACAGAAACAAGGCTATTAAGTCTAAGGTTAAGACATATATCAAGAAGGTTGAGGCTGCTGTTGCTGAGAACGATAAGGCTGCTGCAGAAGCTGCTCTTCCATTAGCTATCGCTGAGATCAGCAAGGCTACTTCAAAGGGAATCTTCCACAAGAACACAGCTTCTAGAAAGATTTCTCGTATTTCAAAAGCAGTTTCTTCAATGAACTAATTTGAAATTAATATGAATTTTTTAAAGACTCTAGACATACCCCCTCGTCTAGAGTCTTTTTTTTTTATGCAAAGAAATATCCTATTTATTTCAGAGACTACCCTATCTTAATTTAAAAACCCCTAATCTTTATATCCCGACCATAAGACTATCGCCTTATTCAGAGATATAAAAATTAGGGAAAATCTCTAAGTAGAGTATTTTACTAGTTTCCGCTTATGGCACTCTTGAACCATCTTCCTGTATCAGAGAGTTCAGAATCTGACCAAGAGCTTAATGATGAACTTGAAGAGTTAATTAAAGCACTAGTCTCGTCTTTGTTGCATAAGCTCCATGCAATAAATGAAACGCCTCTGCTGTTAAGTAAGTCAAGCCAAGCTGAAGCAGAATCATAATCAATTCCACCATTACCGGACGCATCACATATAGAACACTCGGTTACAAATACTGGTACACCACCGTCAAGTGCTGTAGTCAGCTTGTTTCTGATATTGTCTTTGTGTGTTCCAGCATAGAAGTGAAGTGTGTACATAACATTTGGATCATCAATCTTGTTGCCTACAACCGCGTCAACATCCTGGGACCAGGTGTTAGTTCCGACAATTACTAACTGACTGCTGCCAGCTGAACGAATAGCTGATATTACACTTTCTGCATATGGCTTAATATTGGATGCATAATCAGCCCCAACTGGCTCGTTACATATTTCGTAGATTACATATGGATTATCCTTATATTTTGAAGCCATTTCGCTAAAGAAATCAATAGCCTGATCCTGGTATTGCTGTGGATTGTAATTTAGTACGTGCCAGTCAATCAAGACGTACATGCCTAGATTTGTGGCATAGTCAACTCCATCAAATATTGTTGACTTGAGTCCAGACTGATCACCACCTGTTAAATATCCATTATACTCAGCAGGATACATGGCCAATCTCACAACATTTGCCCCCCAATCATTCTTAATTGTGGCAAATGCATCTTGATTGACATACTGTGGGAACCATGAGATACCGTGTGTACTTACTCCTCTGAGCTGTACAGGATTTCCATTAGCGTCTACCAAGCTTGTTCCATCAACATGAAGCATGCCTGAAGGGTTAACGTTATTAGATGAATATGAAGGCGAAGATGAAGAGTTTGAACTATTGTCTCCTGAATTGCCTTCTGAAGCTGGCTGTGCATCTTCTTTAGCCACCTGATCTTTAGCTTCTTCCTGGCCACCTTCTTTAGATTCCTCACCTGTGCTCTTTGCGATAATACTTGCTCCATCTTCAGTTTTTGCAGCAATCTCATATGTCTTTAAATCGACATCTGAAGGTGTGCTTAGAATAAAGCCTATGCCCTGAGTTGAAGATGATTTTTCAATCCTTTTATTGAAATCGACAGGACTAATCTTGATAATTGATTTGCCGTTTTCTGAACTGATGTTAATTGAACAATTCCAAGAGTTATCAATGCTTGCTCCATCAACAGTCTCAACATCTATCGTCCACTCGCTTACAGCCTTGTCACCTTTATTGTTTACACTCATATCGAACTGAGCATACTTTTTGCCTGAACTTTCCCAAGAATTTGACTTGGTAAATGTAGCAATTAAAGTTGCTTCTTCTGGCTTATTATCATTCTTAGACTGACTTGTCTGTGCTGTTTGACTGCTTGAAGAAGTGCTTTGCTTTTGATTTGCTGTCTCATTTGTCTGTTTTGTAGAAGAGGCTTTTTTAAATATAAAAAATACCACAAACAGTGCTATAAGAGCTATAGCAAGAAAACATACTAGAGTAACCTTCCTTTTTTTGTCCATAAAATGCCCTCACTTTTAGTTAATTGAGCTGAGTTTTATTATCAGCATCTCAGCTCCTATTTTTTCATCAATTATATTACCATATCTAATCTCCTCTAAAACTTCTGTAATAAGGCTTAAGGAAGATTTTAAACGATGCTTATCGGCTATGTTTGTCAGGTTCATCGCATTCTTTAACATAAAAGAAGGTTTACCTAATTTCTTGGCGATAGCCGCAGGGCTCATTTTTCGATCTTTTAAATCTCTTACAAGAAGCATCTCATTAAACTGGTAATAAAGATTGCTGATTATTCTTTGTGAATTAACCTTTGATTCAAGCGCATCGTAGAAAAGTCTCAATGCATTATTTGAATCATTTTTTAAAACATATGTAATAATCTCATAGATATTGTTTTCTATAAGGTCAACGCAGACAGCGTCAATATCAGACATATCAACTATTTCTTTATCCTTACAGGAAGAAATAAGCTTTTCTGTCTCATTGTAGAGTGTGTAAAGAGAGTCCCCCACTTTGCTAATTAGATATTTGGCGTCAGAACTTTTGATTTTCTTTCCCGCTTTACTTAAACGATTTCCAACAAAAGCCAAAAGATCATTCTCTGACAACTTCATGATTTTATTGTCTCCGCCAAGCTCCTTAATAGCCTTGAAAAGTTTATTCTTTTCAACAGCTTTTACCTCCATCTTCTTTTCAATAAAGACCAGGATAGTAGACGAAGGAATTTGCGGCAAATATTTTATCAGCTTATCTGCTTGTTTAGAAAGAAGCGACGTATCTTCGACCACTATTAGCCTGTAATCGGCAAAAAATGGACTAGTATCCGCCGCTTCTTTTATTAAATCATATGTGGCGCTGTCACTATCAAAATATGAATAGTTCATTGTGTTATCTCCAATGACAGCATTTATCAGTTTTTTCTTATCCAGATCTATGATATATGGCTCATCGCCATATATCACATATGCTGGAAGATATTGATTAATCTTAATATCATTTAAAATCATATAATACCAAGTATCCTTTTTTGAACTCGCTGCATATCAAGTACATTTGGATTAGAAGATGGTTTCTGAAGAGCTAAACAATTTACTTCATTAATTTCCTTGATTTGAAGAATATGCTTTTGGAGAACCATTATATCTGAGATGTTTATTAATCCATCACCATTTATATCATCCTTAACAATTACCACATAATTGTCATTACTAACGCTTGAATTGATAGCCAGTGTTGAACCAGTTCCAATTCGATTGTTATTTGTATTTGCAAATGTAAGAATAAATCTATCATCGTCAAGTATAGACATAATTAAACTTGTTGATGTTTTACTTGTATCAGCTAAGATACATTTTACCACACTATTGTTGACATTGTTAGTACTTACACTAAAACCATTAGCACTTAAGTATTCGTCATTTGAAGAATAATTAGCACTAGCCTTAGTTGTGGCCTTAGTTGTGGCTTTAGTAGTAGCAGCTGTAGTTATAGCCTTGGTTGTGGCTTTAGTTGTAGCTTTTGTAGTTACTGCAGTAGTTGGGGCCTTTGTTGTAGCCTTAGTTGTGGCTGCTTTTGTAGTGGCCTTTGTTGTAGCCTTTGTAGTGGCTGCTGTTGTAGCCTTTGTAGTAGCTTTAGTTGTAGCTGCTGTTGTGGCAGCACTAGTATTAGGATTAGCTATAACTTTTAACAAAAAGGTATAGGTTAGATTACTTCCATCTTTTGTAACAACACTTATATAAGTCTGTCCTATACTCTTTGCTTTTAGTAATCCACTATCAGTTACTTCTATGATCTCTGGTCTTGATGAAGAATATGTCAAGTCTTGAACTGTGGCCTCAATAGGACTTATAGAAGGAGTAATCTGCAAAGTAGATCCCTCTTTTAAGCTAAGAGAGTTATAAATATTGAAGATAATACTCTCCACCTTAATGTAGTCATTATAAGTGATTTTATTTAAATCAAGTCCAGTTGAGTTAATACCTGATACTGTAGAAATCTGAGCTTTTGATGCCGCATAATGTATAGTGTTGAGATTAATACATGAATCAAAAGCATTCTGGCCTATGGATTTTATGCTTGTTGGTATTCTGATTTCAGTCAAAGCAGTGTTTTTGTAAGCTGCATAGTCAGCAATGCTTTCAACTCCCTCAGGAATTGTATATGAATGACTGCCAGATGGCAAAGCTATCAAAGTTTTCATATCCTTTGTATATAAGGCGCCATCATAAGAAGTATAGTATGGGTTATTTGAATCCACATTGATATACTGAAGGCTAGGACAGTCTATAAATGGGACAGTTCCCAGACTGCTAAGGCTTGCAGGAAGATTTATTTTTGTTAGGGATGTGTTTTGAATAAAGGCATAATTACCAATACTTTCAACTGTATTTGGAATTGTTATGCTATTAGTTCCATCCAATCCAGCTAAGGCATAATCTTCAATTTTAGTCAATTTGGCACCGTTGATATATGATTTAAGGCTCAGATCACTTGGAGTGAGACTGGCATTATCATATTCTGGAGCTATTAGACTTGCCTTAGAATTTGAAATTTGATAATAAAATCCTAAATTATTATCGTAGAGATCAAGAATATAAGATGATGACTCTGAATAATTATGAGTTACAGATGCCTCTATATACTCAATAGGATTAAGTGCACTTGTCGCAAAGAAAAAGCTACATAAGCATATTGAAGCTAATCTCTTTAGTTTCTTTTTCATTGAATAACCTCTCCGTTAAAATAAATATTTCTAGAACAATCTATAAGTATCTTAATAATTATAACAAATTTCCAAAAAAAATTAAGTTTTTTTACTTGGTACTTTATTCCCAATTTTCAGTTTGATTTCTCCCTCATCTTTGGTCACTCGAACTTTAATACCCATTTTTTCATATCTTTCTAAAACTTTTTGAGAAGGGTGGCCATATATATTATTTATTCCAGCGCTTATTAGGCCTATATCTGGCATTACCTTCTCTAAAAAGGCCTCACTGCTTGAGCTTGCACTTCCATGATGTCCAACCTTTAATATATCGGCTTTCAAATTGTCATAATTTGATAATAAGTTCTCTTCAGTCTTAAAGCCGGCATCACCTGTAAAGAGGATTTTTGTTTCATCCTTGTATTCAAGCATGAAGACGCTGGAATAATCGTTTCTGGAATAATCGTTGCTAGAATAATCTCTATTTTGATAAACACCACTTGAATAATCGGTGCTGGAATAAGAACTAGCTGAATTTTCATTCTTTGCTCTATTCTGACTTTCTCCATCATTTGTTTCTCTGTCACTACTTGGATATAAGTATTTAAGTCTAAATTCATTGCTTAAATTTAGAAGGCTATTAGCTGATAGGTAGTAAATTGGGGTATTTGAAGCATTTGCCGCATCTATAATTAAGAGCATATTTTTATCTTGGCTGTAATCCAGGTCAGCTATAAAGATTTTCTTTATCTTAATCTTGGAATTAGGAGAAAGCAGGCTTAAATATCCGCTTATATGGTCCATATCTGAATGAGATATAAAGGCATAATCAATGCTTCTTATTCCTAAACTGAGAAGACAAGGCTCTATCTGACTTTTGGCCAAGTTTTCTATAGAAGATGAACCACAGTCTACCATTATACTTGTCTTATTGTCGCCTATCAGATGACAATCCCCCTGCCCTACATAAAGGCTTCTCATATAAGCCTTAGAATCTAAGCTAGGACCAATTTTTAGAATAAGAATAATTATGAAAAATATTGTGAGCGGAATTTCTATTCTGGATTTTTTTAATTTGAAATTGATTATTTTCAACTTGTAGAGTCTTTGAATTTTCAGACTGATAAGACAAAAGAGTAAAAGTATTGAATAGTAGATTAGCAAGGTTTTTATATCTGGTCTTATAAAATAGATTTTAAATAAATCTAGTTCTATGACTATTTTTGATAAGAATTCATAAAAAAGTAATATGTAGTGAAGGGTCGCAAGTATAAATCTAGATATGATTAGGTTAATCGGCATAAGAAGTAGACCCATAATTGCAGACAAAATACATAAGGTCATAAGAGGAATTACAATTAAATTTACTATTATTGTAATAAGTGAAGTTTGATAATAATTGTAGGCAATTAGAGGAAGTGTGCAAATGATTATGCTTAAAGATATGCTGAAAGCCTCCGTAAATCTCTTTGTAAAATAGATTAGAATCAAGGTCAGCTTCTCGCTGTGTATATAAAAGTTTTCTTTCATATTATCTAAAAGAGGGTTAATATAGGCCATTAGGACGGGTTTTAGTATTGCGATGGCACAAAGAGCAAGAAATGAAAACTGAAAGCCTACATTTAAAGCAACATAAGGATTTTCAATCAACAAAACAATAGAGGCTAGGCTTAGAGATGTCATTAAGTCCATTGAGCGGCCCAGGCTTTGGGATAAGATATATATAATACACATAAGACCGGCCCTCTTTGCTGATATAGAACCTGAAGTGATGATTAGATAGGCGGCAAGAAATATAATAGATAGGGACATTGCAGCCAGATGACTTAGGGATATTTTCTTTAAGAATTTGTAAAAGGCAAGAATTATTATACTTATATGTAGCCCCGATACTGCAAGTAGGTGGCTTATTCCAGCTTCCTGATATAATAGATATGTATCTTGGTCAAGTTGGGACTTATCAGATAAAAGAATTGTCTGCATAAGACCCGCATCTTTTTTAGATAATTCCTTATCAAGACTATTTTTGCAATATAATTTAAGCTTGTTTGCAAGGCGATAAAAAAAAGACGCATTTTCCTCTATTTCCAATTGACCATCAGCTTTTATCTTTATACTTTGGCCTTGGGAACTTGCGTATTGTCTTGGATTAAAGCAGCCTTCATTCATGGCAGGCAGTATCCTTTTTACTTCTCCCTTTACTTTCACCTTGACTCCGGCATAAAATTTGCTTTCATCAAGAAAATCAGCGACAAGTAAGCATTTGCCGAGAGGAATCTGATCAGATTTAAGGCTGATACTTGTTCCGTACTGAGTTAGTTTTATACTCTCAATCCTTCCACTAAGGCTTATGGTCCTGCCTTCAGGATAGGCTATATCTATGGTCTCGAGCGCTTTTTTGTATTGGATACTTTTGAAAATGATAAGTGTGAGAATTACTAGGAAAATGATATTTAGATAACTGAATTTATGGTCATATGAATTGATCTTTAAGAATTGAATTAAAAGAGCCAAAAGGAAAATTATTAATAATATCCAAGGTCTGTCATCAAAAAATGATATGATTAAAAGGTTAGCAGCCATTGATATGACCGCTAACCCTAAGAATGGTCGCAAATCTCATTCCCCCCTCTTATTGTCTACAATCTCCTCATTGTATTTAAAATTGACATCAAGATTTATGGTTTCTTTATAAAACTTAGCACTTTGACCGTTCACAAGGATCTTTACAGAATCGATGTTACTTAGGCTGGTTAAAGAATTAACTATAGAAAAGACTGGGATATCATTGGACACATTGACCATCTCTGTCAGGAAATTAGAACTCAGATTTACATAGCAGACACCGTTGCTGACTGTAATACTTAAGAGTTTAACATCAAGCGGGAGTGTGGCATTCATAGAATTATCTACAGGTCCTCTAATCAACTGCTCAACGATAACTTTTTCTATTGGAGTTTGTTTGCTGTAGGCGACTGTTTCGGTCTTTTTGACCAAGGCGTCACCGCTTTGATTTGCAAAATACAGATTAACATCCCTAAACTTTACGGTTGGTATTGAATCAGAGTTCTCATCAACAAAATCTTCCTCAGATTGGAGACCAATAAGACTTCCATCCTTGTATTTAGCGTCCTCCCCATCTACGTAAAAAGAAAAGTACTTTACATCATCAATTTGGCTTAAGGTTTTGATTAGTCCAGCGCGCAAAAGAAGCTCGTCAGAGTTTTTTAAGCTTTGATACTTGCTGTCAAAATAGATCAAAACCCTGTTGCCATCAATTTCTACATTGGTGACAGACAAATTATCAGGAATTAGCTGAACTATTTCATTCTCCTTGGATTTTGTTCCCAGTCTGGCAATTAGTTCCTTCACAAGGGTCTCTTTATCTGTGGTTTTTGTGTCATAATTTGTTTCAATCAGTTTTGTCGATGCCATATTTCTATAATAGACAATATAACGTCGAGCCTTCGAATTGAGACCACAAGCCCCAAGTGGAAATATTAAAGTAGAAATAAGGACTATGATTAATACTTGTCGCCAGAATGCCTTTTTGTATAAAAAAGCAGTAAGCTGATTTATAAAATTTTTTATATTATTTCTTATATTATTTCTCATAATGTTTCTCATAATATCTCTCATAATATTACTTTTCACTCTCTGTCTTTCCCTTATAAGTGAGAGGAATTCTGATGGTAAATGTTGTTCCCTCACCAAGGTTACTGTAGACTTTAATTGTACCGTGATGTAAGAGGATTATGCTTGAGACAATTGATAAACCGAGACCAGTTCCTCCAGTTTCTCTAGATCTGGCCTTATCTACACGGTAGAATCTCTCGAAAATATGGGCCTGATCTTCCTCAGAAATACCTATACCTGAATCTTCGATTCTAATAAAAAAGTACTCATAATCGGCATTCAAAGAAACATGAACCCAACCATCATTGACATTGTATTTAATCGCATTTTCAACAATATTGCTGATAACCTGGGTAATCTTTGATTCATCTACCTGAGCGATAACTGGTCTAAAACTCTCGAAAAGAAGCTCAACATTTTTCTTTTTAGCAATAGGTTTAAGTCTCTTTAAGGTCATTTCTAACATGTCATTTAGATTAGCTGATGATATATTTAGCTGAGTCGCAGCCTTATCCATCCTAACTAAACTAAGAAGATCATCAATTATCTTACTTTCACGGTCAATCTCACTTGTTATATCACCCATAAATTCCTTATACATCTCAACAGGAGCATCATCCTGCATATTTAGAGAATCGGCCAGGATTTTGATAGATGTAATAGGAGTCTTTAACTCATGAGAAACGTTTGATACAAATTCCTGTCGGCTTTGATCAAGAATTGTCGACTTATCCATTATGCTATTGAATATGCCGGCAAGTTTTCTCAGTTCAGTTTTGCCACTGACAGGTATTCTCTCGTCAGTATGACCATTTTTAATGTCAACAAGTATTTCAAAGGCCTTGATAGGCTTCTTGCTCAAGTGTCTTAAGAAGATAGAGACATGGAACATAATTACGACAATAGCCGCAATATTGGCAAAATTTATGCTTATATTTACCTTATTCTTAGGATCTATAAGTTGAGATGTGTCTTTATCCAAAAGAATAGCCCCAATACATGTATCCTTTGAGTTGATAATTGGGTATATGGCATAAATCCAATTATCCTTGCTGCTGAAATCAGAGGCACTTTTTCTTGTAGATATTGCATTAATTATGTTTGAATTTAAAATATTTTTGTCATAGTCGACGTAATATGAGTCATATATAATTTTGTAATTAGTGTCTATAATACGGACTCTAACCATATTAACAGCAGAAATTCTTAAAATATTATCAAAGACATCGTTCTCTTTAGCTCTTGTAAAATCCTCATATGAGTCAAATTCTCCTGCCAGAGTCGCTGCATTGGTTTGCACCTCAGCTAAGGCAGCATCATAGATTCCATTGCTTATAATTAACTGAGTCACAGATTTTGAAAAATAAGAAATTGTCATGACACATATAAGGATACAGATAAAAATACTAGCCTTATAAGATGTAAAAAAATTCACTAGCCTTCTTATAAAGCTATTAAATTCCTTAGTGTTAAAAGCACTATGACTGTTAAGTCTGCTAACTTTTCTTTGCTTATTTTTGACTAAAACAGATTTTTTCTTATTCTGATTACTCATTATAATAATAACCTACACCCCATCTGGTATGGACATATCTTGGAGTGCTAGGTGTCTCCTCTATTTTTTCTCTCAGTCTTCTCACATGAACATCTACAGTTCTTGCATCACCAGGATATTCCTTACCCCAAACCATCTCTAGAAGCTGGTCTCTAGAATAAGCTTTACCAGGATTTTTAACCAAAATCTCAAGAAGCTCAAATTCTTTTGTGGTTAGATTAATCTCTTTTGACTTAATGTAGAGGCTATTTGAATTAGTATCCATTTTTATATCACCAGATGTGATAATACCAGTATCTTTTTTCTCAGAATCATTTCTGTGTCTTCTGAGAATGGCCTTCATGCGGGCTTTAACCTCAAGAATATTGAAAGGTTTAGTAATATAGTCATCAGCGCCATACTCGAGGCCCATTATTTTGTCCATATCCTCACCTTTAGCTGTCAGCATGATAATAGGTACATCAGAAAATTCTCTTGTAGCCTGACATACTTCTAAGCCTGAAAGTTTAGGTAACATAAGATCAAGCAGTATTATTTCATAGGAATTATTTTTTATTTTATCAAGTGCTTCTTCTCCGTCATAAGCAGCATCTACTTCATATTGATCTTGTTCCAAACTGAATTTAAGACCTTTAACAATAAGTTTTTCGTCATCGACAACTAACACTTTTCTTGACATTACTTCACTCCTAGATTTATCTATTTTATTCTATAAATTCATTTAATAATCTTTGTAATTTTACTATCATATCATATTATTTTGAAAACACTTAAATAGTAATTGAGTCTTTTATCTTAGCATAAGCAGCTTCTTTAATGCCACTCACATTCATAATATCCTTACATGATTTAAAAGGACCATTTTCTTTCCTGTAACTTATGATATCCAAAGCCCTGCTTTCACCGATTCCTGCAAGTTTCATTAATTCTTCCTTGCCTGCAGTGTTGATATTTATCTTTGACTGATTTGAGCTAGCCCCGTCAAATTCAAGCTGATCTTCAAGTTGAAAATTGTCTGCTTGATGAGGGATATATATTCTTGTCGAATCAGACAGATGAGCTGCAAGGTTTACTTTCTCGCAGTCTGCATCATCACTCAAACCGCCCGCAGCCTCGACTGCATCAATTATTCTCAAATCAGAATTCAAGGTATAGACACCGCTATTTACAACAGCTCCACAAACATAGACAGTACACTGACCTTGCTTATATTTAGACCTAGACTCTTTTTGATCTGACTCGCCAGGCAAGGAATTTGCCTTCGAATCAAACTTTTCAGTCATAAGCTCAGAACTATTTATTTCCTTTTGGTCAAGACTAGTCCTATTCGATATCATAAAGACAAGTCCAGATAGGACAAATACTGAGACTGCCACAAGAATCCTGATTATAATAAGCCAACCTAGGGATTTTATATAGTCGATTAGGTTATAAAAAGCCTTGAGAATCGGCCTCAGCTTTTTTAAATTAGACTTGAGAGTTTCCATAAGTCACCTCTTTAATATTAACAAATTTTTTTTCAAATACAAGTGCAAAAAGCAGGCAAATATTGTACAATTATAATAATTTTATTCAAAGATAGGAGAAAAAAAACGTGGCTAGCATGAATACTAATTCAAAAAGCAAGGCTCATAAAAAAGATAAGCTCAATATGAGCTCAAAGAGCCTTGAAGCTGCAAATGCTACAAAGTCTTCAAAGAGTTCAAAGAGTTCAAAGTCTTCAAATGACTTAAAGGATTCAAAGACTTCAAAGACTGAAAAAGAAAAGTTTAACCTGACAGAATTCCTCTTTGACACTGTAGTTGACGGAATCCCTAGCGGTAACTTTACTCTTGTGACAGCATTTTTATTACCTTTTGTCATTCTTTTAGCTCTCTATTTTCTTAGAGACATCTTCCCTTTTGGAGGAAATGTATATCTAAAAATTGATATGTATCACCAGTATGCTCCTTTCTATGCTGAATTGGCCTATAAGTTAAAGCATGGTGAGAGTTTGCTCTATACATGGGATATTGGTATGGGAACAAATTTTGTTTCACTTATGGCTTACTATCTAGTGAGTCCTATCAATTTACTTTTACTAATCTTCCCACAAAGATATGTAGTCCAGCTCATGGATGCCTTTATTACATTAAAGATTGCTGGCTCTAGCCTAACATGTGCCTACTACATTAGCAGTCATTTCAAAACAAAGAAGTTTACAGTAGCCTTCTTCGGACTCTTTTATGCCTTCTCTGGATACATTGCAGCATATGCTTGGAATATAATGTGGTTAGATTGTGTTCTCTTATTCCCACTCATAATCCTTGGACTAGAGAGACTGGTCAATGAGGGCAAATGCGTTCTCTATACTGTCAGTCTTGGTTTATGCATCCTGTCAAACTACTATATTTCAATTATGGTAGTTGGCGCAGTGATTATTTATTATCTGATTCTCAATCTTGCTTATGATTGCAAGGGAAAGAAAATCAAATATATTAAAAATTTCGGACGTTGGGCCCTATATTCTGGTATTTCTGGTGGATTTGCTGCCTGTCTAATCTTGCCTGAGATTTATACTTTCAGTCTCTCAGCATCAGCAGATCATAAGTTTCCTAAAACTCTTGAAGTATATTTCTCCGTTATGGAAACTCTTATAAGACATTTGGCCTATGTTCCAACAGAGCTGGGACTTGATCACTTCCCTAATATATACTGTGGAGTCGCTGTTTTGATCCTTATACCACTCTATATATTTGCAACTGATGTTAAACCGCTTGAAAAATTTGGTAAGCTATTATTACTAATCTTCTGTATTTTATCTTACAACCTAAATATACTTGACTACATATGTCACGGCTTACACTTCCCTAACAGCCTTCCTGCAAGACATTCATTTATCTATATCTTCTTTGTCTTGATTATGGCTTATGAGGGCTTCACCCATTTAAGGAATGTGTCAAAGCAAGCCCTAAT
>Ga0326513_10002029_pt1 | contig 15131 bp, 12 predicted proteins | sample 2_2465_0518_D_FD_203654 | JGI IMG/M metagenome (GOLD analysis project Ga0326513, IMG submission 203654) | Bovine rumen microbial communities from UC Davis, California, United States - 2_2465_0518 | ecosystem: Host-associated > Mammals > Digestive system > Stomach > Rumen | place: USA...
CTATAGCAGTAATTCTGCTAAAATAGGATATTTTTGTTATCTCCAGTTTGATGATATATCGGATTTGACACCTGTCATTAAAAAGTTTTATAATGCTCATGTAGATGAACTGATTTTAGACCTTCGCTATAACCCAGGTGGCTACGTTAACACCTGTAAATATTTATCTAATTCGATTGTCAACGAAAAAGGATACGCCGAAATTTTCCAGCAGTGCACCTACAATGATATTCTTACGAAGGAACTTATAAAAGATACAGGAAGCGACAAAACCTTTACTCGTTTTTCCACGCCGGACAATGGGCAGAATGTTTTAGGTTCTCCTATGTATGGGTTAAACCTGAAGCGAGTCTTTGTGTTGACATCAAAGCATAGCGCATCTGCATCAGAAGCAGCAATCATTAGTATGCGTCCTTTCATGGATGTTATCATAATTGGCGAACAGACATACGGAAAAGGTGTTGGCTCATGGACTATTCGAGACAACAAATACAGATATCAACTCCAACCCATAACGATGCGATACCATAATGCACTTATGGAAACGACACCGGATGAGGGAATCGCAGCAGATTATATTGTTCCAGATGGATATACTACATCAAAAAAGGAATTGGGTGATAAGTCGGAGCCTTTATTAGCGAAAGCTCTTGATATAATTTTGGGGACAGGAAAATCTGATAGCAATGAAGCAGATGTTACCAATTCGCGGCTTGCAAGAAAAAATACAATAAAAGAAAAAGGCACCCCTTCTTTTTTTAAACTTTCACCTGAAAATACGATATATGACAATCACTTGGATAACCAAGAGATTTTGCACAACGATAATACTCACAATTAAAAAGTAAGATATGATGAATACAGTAAAACGTATAATACTATTAGTGATTGCCGGTATAGTGGTCCTTTCTATACATGCAGAGGACAAGACCACTATTAGACTGTCTGATGGATCATCTTTGATTGGTAAGATAATAGTACAACGACCTGGAATTGACATCACTATTGCGACAGAGTCAGCCTCTTTCGTTGTTGATGACGCACAAATGTTGTCAAAAAAACAGAAAAAGGTTAAATATGAAAACCTGCCTCGTGAATGGAAACGTTGGGCCTTGACGGAAAAAGCTTTGCAAGGGGATGCTAATGGAAGATATTTGATTCTTTATGAAATTAGAACCAAGAATTATTTGCTTACAGATGTCGCTAAAGTTGAACATTCTGATGAGCCCAAAATATCTTATGACAACATTATGCCCAATACATACAAAATCAAATGGAAAGATGTAAGCGCAATCTTGAAAGAAACTGTAAATATTGATGGGAAGCCTGTTGTTGAAGATGAGATTACGACTAATTCTGGCAAAACATATCAAGGTTTTATAGTATCCCAACGTCCTGGTGACAAGATTGCAATAAAGACAAAAAATAATACTGTAGATTTAAAATGGAATGAGATTTCGGAAACCAGAAAAATTACAAGTTCCAAGTCATATAAGGTGTACGATATTGTGGGTTACACCAACACTGTAGTTTTAAAAGATGGAACAACCAAATCGGGTGTTATTACAGTCCAGCATTATGGCAAAAAAGAAAAGGACCAGTATATCACATTATTATATGCAAATGGCGAAAAAGAAAATATTCAATCAGGGAAGATTTCTGAATATCGCACAGATTATCAAAACGACAGTAAAGCCCCATATTCACAAGATAATGTATATGTTAATGAATTCCGAATTAAACCAGCAATTACAAAACTTGAGGATGGCAACACCTATTATACCGACAAAAAGGTATTTCCTTTCCCGGAAGGAATTGTTATTACATTCAAGTCATTAGGCGCAAAATTTCAAGAAACATGGAATCTAATAGCACTTGATAATATGTTGATGAAAAACGGTTCTTCGACGCAGGGCTTTTCTCTTAAGACAAGAGAGAGCAATAGCATTAAGCCTTCTACAACAGACTTGTCGGATAACGTTAGCAGTATATCATTTACATATTTATCACCAGGTTTTTATGCGCTCGTTAATGAGAATAGCTCAGAGACCTATATTATAAAAATTGTGAAATAGAATAATTTTGCTTTCTTACCGTAAGATGTCGTAAGTTCGAGAGTCTATACCAATAGAGATCGCAAAAATCTTGTAAATTGAATGTATAATTTTTAAAAACTTAGAATTATGAACACGAACGGAACAAATCCAGGCATGAATGTTGACGATTATGAGAACATGGCAGTTCAGAAGAGCAACACGGCCAAAAGAGTGGCTGCAGGAGCAGCATTGTTAGCAGGTGGTGCTGTTGTTGGTGGAGGCGCTGCGTATGCAGCATCAGAACGACCAACTCCTAATCCAGAAGAAGTTCTTACATCAGATGATGTAGTGGACGGTGCAAACGCAGGCAAATCATACCAGGAATCTGAAGAGTCCCATACTGAAACGGTAACGGAACGTGTCGTTTATGTAGAAAAGCCTGTAGAACATGTTGAGGAGGAAAAGGAACCTACAGTTACTTGGGATGAGAAGACCGTCGTGTATGATGGCGATGGCAATGTGACTGGTTCTATGGAGTCGGGTACTGTTAATGGCAAGAAATTCGTGCTGATGGACGTTGATGGTGACGATCATGCAGATGTTCTGGCAATCGACATGGACGGTAATGGCAGGTTTGATGATAACGAAGTTGTCAAGTATGATGTTTCTGACCATGTCCACATGGGTCACGAAACTGCTCACACGAGGGAAATTCACAACAACTCTTCAATTGGCGAAGAACCCTCCGAAGACCCTCATTATATTGCATATCGTGATGGAGAGGAACGTCCTGAAGATCGAATTCACAACAATTTTGAAGATGAGAAAACTGGTGAGTCGTACCACGATGACTATGCGGAAAACAATCCAGACTACAACCCTCATGCTGACGTAAATGATTATGGTGAAGGGAACAATTATCTCGCTGAAAATGACGCATATGATGCCGAGGAAGATTCATACAGCGCAGAAGTCCATGAAGATTATCTGGCCGAGGCTGAAGAATATGAAGACAGCACAGCTGAGAATTATATGGCAGATGCAAATGTTGAAACAGGCGACGAACCGCTTGAATCTAGCGCAGATTACACTGCCGAAACAGAACAGGCTGAATCGTATGATGAAATGGTCGGTGGCGAAGAGTTTCTCGGATAAATGTTAATAGTTACAAACATAATAGGTTCTGCCTTGAAATAATAGGCAGAACCATAATTTAAAAAATTAAAAGTTATGCCAAAGAAAGTTTGTCCAAACGGACACATTTATGATTCAAGTATTTATGGGGACGAGTGTCCTCTTTGTCCCAAAGGAGATAACGAGACACAATATGTCGCACAACCAGGTTTTGGAATGCCTCCATACAACCAAATGCCTTCAGACAATGCTGGTGGTACACATGTAACGCCACCATCTGGATCCGACAATCAACCATTTGGAGGGACATCTCCTATGGCTGGTGGAGCAGCAGTCTATGGTGGAAATGATGCTGTTGGTGAAACTAAAATACATCAACAACAAGATCAGCAGGCACAACAAAGACCTGTGGGTGGAGGAACTGTGATACGTCCACCTAAAGGAGCAGCATCAACACAAGGAAGAAAACTTGTTGGTTTTCTTGTTACTTATAATCGCAATCCGCTGGGGAAGTCTTACAATATTTATGAAGGTAAGAACTTTATTGGACGTGATCGTTCGTGTGACATTTCCGTTCCAGAGGATAATCAAATGTCAGGTCGGCATATGTCTATCCTATATAGAAATGTGGATAACAAATTCAAATATCGTGATGAGCAATCAAGTAATGGTACCTTTGTCAACAAAGAATTGTCAGATGAAGGTGAGTTGCAAAATTACGACATCATACGTCTTGGAGGAACTGTATTTATCTTTATAGCTATTCCCAAACTTTCTTGATTATGGAAAACTATGTTTTGGCAAATTGTACAGACCCGGGTAAAGTCCGCGATATCAATGAGGACAGCATGGTGACCTTTGACTCTCCCAATGGGCGAGTTGTTGCCGTTTGTGACGGAATGGGTGGCCAGAATGCTGGAGATGTGGCATCTCAGCTTGCTGTTACTGTCATACAAGACATATTAACAGACAACACTTTTGCTTCTCCAGAAGAGGCTATAACACGCTCTATTATTGCAGCGAATCAAGCTATCCTCAGAAGAGCAGCTCAGGATGTAAGCCTTTCTGGAATGGGAGCCACCTGCGTAATGATTATCATCAAAGAAGGGAAAGTATACTTTGGCTCTGTGGGTGATAGTCGTATTTACTATATAGCAGGTGGTATGATACGTCAGATTACAAAAGATCAATCTTATGTACAGACACTTGTTGACGCAGGGGAAATTACACAAGAAGCAGCAGAACACCATCAAGATAAAAACCAAATAACAAATGCGTTAGGTCTTGATGGGATGATACCGCCAGTAATAGGACAGATGCCAATAACGCCAGAACCTGGTGCTGTATTTTTACTCTGCTCAGACGGATTGAGCGGTATGATTAACAATAATGCAATATTGAATACCGTAGCAAATCGTCAGTTGTCGCTCAGTGACAGAGCACAGCAATTGGTTAATTTAGCTAATGCTGCAGGTGGTTTAGATAATATAACCGTCCAACTTGTAGAATTTCCTGGTGTTGCCTCTCAGAACGTGTCTGGATATAATCCGAATAGCACTTCTGGAGGTACATATACCAGTGCTAAGCGAAAAAGGAGCAAAATGCCTTTTTATGCTATAGCAGCATGCTTGTTCGCATGTATTATCGGCGGTGCAATATATTGGTTCTTAAAAGATAATGAACCTGACCCAATAGTCCCTAAATCAACAATTTCTGTCAAAGAAAAGCCTGTTGAGCAAAAAACTAATAAAACGACTGTTGTTGTGAAAGAGCGTACTGTTACGGAAAAGGACAAAGACGTTGATGAACTATCCGAAAAGGAAAGAGCAGTTGTTGAAAAGGGGAAATCCTCTTCTAAAAGTAAAAGTAATAAAGGAATTCAAATTCATCAAAAAGTAACAGGGAAAGAAGTTACAGGTAAAGATGGGCAAGAGACGGACAATTCTGATCTGGAAATGAAAATATTTGATGGTTCAAAAGAAGAAAAGTAAATGAGACAGATAGCAAATTTTACCATAGAGGATTCCCCCATAGCCCGTGGAGGAATGGGACAGATATTCCGTGGTTATGACAGTCAGGGAAACGTTGTTGCCATTAAGGAGATTCTTCCTGAATTTGCAACAGATTGGTCAATTAGAACCCGAATTGAGAAGGAGGTCGAATTTCTTTTGAAATGCGACCATCCTTCTATTGTCAAACTGCATTTGGCTTTTTTTGATGAGTACTCCCAAAACTACTATATCATTATGGAAATGGTTGAGGGACTAAACATCGAACAATATGTTTTAAGGAATGGCCCAATCCCAGAACAGGAATCTGTTGAAATGGTTTTGAAGATACTTGATGCGCTACAATGTGTACATAATGCTCACATTATACATCGTGATATCAAACCTTCAAATATTATGATACGACCTAATGGTAATATTTGCCTGTTAGACTTTGGTGTAGCGAAGGACATGGAAAATGGCGGTGGTGGTACTATCGCGGGGTCTGTTATTGGCACAGATGGATATATGAGTCCTGAGCAAGCTGGAGGATATTCCGTAAATTATAACACCGACATTTATTCCTTAGGTTGTGTGTTGTTTTTTATGCTCACTGGTCATCACGCATTCAATGTTCTTGGAAGTGAGTATGAGACAAAGGACGCAATTCTTAGTCAGGAATTCCCAAGATTGTCTAAGTATAAAAAAGATGCCTCTGAGGTTCTACAACGTATTTTGGATAATGCAACAAACAAAAATATGACAAAGCGTTATCAAAATTGTTATGAATTCATAGGTGCACTAACAAGCGGGACACATGTAAGCCACACTAGTTCTTCTAACACAGCTGTGATGGTGTCAATTGGGCGCGAAAAATGCGACATTATTGTAAATGATTCAGAGCGTAAAATAAGTCGTCACCATGCAGACGTAGAATTGAAGGCTATGACTGGGAATAAATATTATATTTTTACTGATTGTAGTGCCAATGGTAGTATTGTTAACGGAAGAAATATAAAGAAGCAGTCAGTTAACATTCCTGTTGGAGGTCCATATCCAGAGATTTATCTTGCAGGAGTGAAAGATGGAAAACTAAATTGGAACGAGGTCGTCTCAGAATTAGATAAACGGGCTCGTGCGATTCAGAATGTAGAAGACGCTGAATCATCGTCAGCTCAAAAAATAGTTCCCTTAGCAGAACAAACAAATGACGCTAATGATGAAAACATAATGGTATATGAGCCAGAAAATGCTACTGGATGGCTTGTGGCAGCTTATATATTTGCCATTCTTGGCGGTTTGCTTGGTATAGTTTTTGGAGTTATGATTTACAATCAGAAAGTAAATCTTACTAATGGCGAGAAAGTTCATAAATACAAAGACTCACACCGTCAGTTAGGTTTAGTTGCTGCAATTCTTGCAGGTATATCAATGTTTATTTGGAAATTCGCTATTGGTTAATAAAAACGCTTAAAAATGATACCTACAGATATTTTAAATTATAGAGTTTTAAGATTGATTGGCTCAGGTGGCATGGGTAGTGTTTATCTTGCCGCCAATACAAACATAGATCAACAAGTTGCAATCAAAGCGCTTCGTCCGGAAGTGGCTCGCAACGCAGTACTTCGTGCAAAATTCAAGCAAGAAGCAGAGCTTCTATGTTCATTAGATCATCCTGGAATTGTTAAGTTTTTAAATTATGTAGAAACATCAGATGGCGTATTTCTTATAATGGAGTACGTAAAAGGCGTTACCTTAGAAGATTTTATAAAGAAGAAGAATGGTTTAATCGTTGAAAAAAAAGCATATCCTTTAATTTGTGAGATACTGGACGCGTTCTCATATGCTCACTCAAAGGGTATTGTTCATCGTGACATAAAACCCTCCAACATCATAATTCAGGATGACGGACACATCAAAGTGATGGATTTTGGTATTGCCCAAATCGTTTCGGAAGCGAATGTAACAGAGAGTCAGTATGTTATGGGAACACCCACATATATGAGTCCAGAACAAATATACGGAAAAGGCGTTGATGTTCGTTCTGATATTTATTCCTTAGGTGTTCTAATACACAATATGTTAACAGGGCGGGCACCATACGATTCAACAATGATGACTGCTCAAGAGATAAAGAGTCACATCGTCAAGGACAACATGCCACGAATGTCAGAATATTACCCATATATATCTGACAAGATACAGCTTGTAGTAGATAAGGCCACTCAGAAAGTGCCTGAAGCTCGATATCAATCGTGTAAGGAAATGAAAGCTGCAGTTAAAAAAGCTATTGCACCAGATCCAATTCCACGTCCTCTTTTGTATACAGGGATTGCAGTTGCAATGCTTCTTTTGGGGATCGGCGTATTTACGTGGGATTATTATCGCACAAAAGTTGATTATTATAAAGACTATGTAGAAATATATGGAATTCCCCAAGGAATAGGTAGTTTGAGCAAACGTGAAATGTCTCATAGAGAAGCTTCATATCGGTTTGAATATTGCCAACATAAGTTGCGTAGGGTTTCATACGTAAACAGCAAAGGCAAGCTGGTAAACCACCATGATTCGGAAGACAAAGATAAAATTATTGACATGACACTTACTTATACCGAAGGAAGTGAAAAGGTTGATGCAGCAAAGTACATGAACTGTAGCGGTAAAGTTCTTTACGTAAAAGACTATGACACAAATTTTAAAACTTGCACTTTTAAACTCGATGATGAGCTTGGCACAGAAATGACTTTGAATTCCCAAGTTAGCCTTTTCCAAAGTGCCTTTGATAGCCAATTAGAAGGAAAGAGCAAGATTTCAAAATACATTCTAAGTTATGATGAGAAAGGCAGATTAGAAAAGGTTGAATATGCTGGATTTGGAAATGTTCGTGTTCCTGATGGTCAAGGCATTTTTGGAAGGAGTTATGTATATGATAAAGAAGGTCGTGTCATAGAAGAACATTATTTAGGAAAAGACGGAAAAGCAAAAGCCACCCAATTTGGTTTGGGAATAAAACTATTTGAATACGATAAGGATGATAATCTTTCAAAAATAGAATATCAAACAACAGATGGGAAGCCAAGTAGTGATGGAAACAATTGCCCTATTGTATTACTTGAATATGATAAATGGGGGAATCGACAATTTGAAAAATATACAGATATCAGTGGCCAAATGATGATTCGTAAAGATGATCCATTTGCAGGGGTAATGTATCAATATGATGACGAAGGGTTTCTTGTTAAACAATTGTATATTGGACTGGATGGAAATCTAACATACATTAAGGGGGTAAGTGGATACGTTAATGAATACGACGAAAATGGCTATCTTTCTAAACGTACAATGATTGATGCAAATGGTAATGTTGCATTCTTCAATGATGCTGAAGATGGAACACTATACGCAAAGGTTGCATTAACAAATGATGAGCACGGGAATCCAACAGATATAAAATTTTTAAATGCTGTGGACGAGCTTATGGAAGGGGCAACATGGAAGCATAAAACATGTTCATATGATTCCATAGGCAATTTGTTGACAGAATTCTACCATGATGCTGATGGAAAGTTATATGCGCCACCTTCTCTAGGATATGCCGGATTTAAGGTGTCGTATAATAGTCAAGGCCGTGTTGAAACAATTACTTATTTGGATAAAGACAAGGAGCGTGTAAATTTAGCTAATCAGCATTTTTGTTATATTAAAAGAGAATATGACGCAAGAGGGAATTATACACGCGTATCCTATTTAGACAATAAAGACCAGCTTGTTATGACAAATGAAGGAATAGCTGCGGCTTGTTATGAATATGATGATAATGGAAATGAAGTCGCCCGGTATTTCATTGACAAAAATGAGAAACCATGTGTCTTGAACTATTATTATTCTCGTTGTGAATATGGATATGATGACCAAGGTAATATCGTATCTGAAAGATATAAGAATGCGGATGGTAAGTTAATGACCGTTGGCGGATGTGCAGGAATTGACCGAACTTTTGACTTGAGAGGTAATGTTGTGAAAAAACGTCCAATAGGTGTAAATGGGTCTCTCGCAGCCGGAATGCAAGAAACCAGATATATATATGACGAGAGAGACAATGTTATTGAGGAATCTTATTATGGTAACAACGGGAATGCTGTTAATTGTGAAGGGGGATACCATAAAATAAACAAAAAGTACAATTCGCGAAATCTTTGTATTCAAGAGGAGTATTTTGGTATCAATGGACAGCTTTCAAATGTAAAGGGGCAGAACTATGCTGTTGTAAAAAAAGAATACGATGAGAGAGGTAATAATACATCTATAACATATTTTACACAAAGTGGTACAAGAGGTAACGACAATAGCAAAGTTCATAAATATTTTAATCAATTTGATAAAGTTGTAAATAAGGTAAACCATCAGATTTCATTTGGATTAGAAGGGGACCCCATTATTACAAATGGTGTCGCAAAGGAGGGACGTGTCGAATATGACAAGAAAGGAAACAGAACAAAGTTAATCTGTTATGATGGATATGGCAAGAAATGTGATGGTGAAAGAGGCTGGTGTGAAATGCGTTTCACATATGATGACTCTGGCCTACAGACCTCAGAAGCATATTATTCATTAGACGAAAAACCATATACCGATAAGGAATTAAAGTACCATAAGATTGTATATACATATAACTCTATGCGACTAACAGAATCTGCGACATATTATGGAGCAAATGACAAACCTATAAATGGTTCATCTGGTTATAGTACAACTAAATACAAATATAATGACCAAAATCAGAGAACACAGATCTCTTATTATGGAGCAAATGGAAAGGCTGTTGATAATAAAAATGGTTGGCATCGTGAAGTCTATTATTTCAAAGCAGGTGCAGAATATAAATGTGAGCTTTACAGTCAATCAGGAAAGAAGGTTGCTACTGCATTAAGAACCAATAATGGTTGGAATGTTCAAGGTGTAGGCCAATCGAATGCAGGAAACAATTGGCGTTCCTCATTAGCTGAATTCACTAAAGCATGTCCCATAGATACTGGGAATGGAGTAATTATTGAATCAGTACAAGTCTCAAATGAAATGGTGAAATTCTCTCTCCGTTACGAAAATCTTTCATCCGATGAAATAACAAGCGAAATGTTGAGTAACCTAACAACAGTGAAAGCTGGTCTAAGAAAACTATTAAGTGTTCCTTCGCATATTGAAATCATTATAGTTTTGTACGACAAATACGGCAATATTGTAAATGAAAATTCAAGTATAATAAATTAAAATAGAACGGTATGAAAACAATTAAATTGATTTGGTGCTTACTTTTGGCATCTACGGTACAAGTTTTTGCGGGTGATTTAACTCCGGCACAGGAGAAAGCTCAACGCAGTCTTTATGCATATTTGCTAAAGGAAAAGTATGATCCAAGTGTTGACACATCTGACAACAGTGTTTGCTTTCGTCGGGCGGGTGTTTTGTATTGGATTACATTCGATGAGGACTCTCCAATTCTTTACACATTTCACCGAAAGGCTTTTAAAGTTGGAACTGATGAAAATTCATATAAGCGTATACCTGCAATAGTTGCAGTAAATGAGGTCAATCGCTCACATAAAACAGTAAAGCTCACAGTAGAAGAGAAGAAGGTTGAAATTGCAATACAAGTATATGCAATCAAAACAGAAGATTTTACATCTGTATTTGACAAGTATTTCAAACGTTTTGAAAACGTCGACGCTGATTTTAAGACGGCTTATAGAACCGCACTTAAGGCAGAAAGAGAGGCAGCAGAGAGAGCAGAACGTGAAGCTCGTAAAAACATTCCACCTAGTGTACTTAGAGATGCTATCGCAAATGTCTCTTTCCGTTTGTTAGATGAAAATGGGAACGAGAAATCTGCTTACGATCAACCACTGCGTAGTTTTAATGCAAGATACATCCAAGCTCGCATTGAATTTAATCCCTGGAAAGATAAGGACGCAGAATTCAAGATCCAGTTGAAAGTCACGAAACCCGACGGAAATCCAATATATTTGCCTAACAAGAAAGTCACTGCAGAGGGTGATATCACTATTCAAAAATCAAGAAAGAATCAGATGATAGAAATTGATCAATTTGGTTCTTCCAAAGAAGGCTTTTGGAAAGCTGGTGAATACAAGGTTGAAGTCATTGAAGGCGGAGATGTAGTGTTCGTAACTTCGTTTAACATTCTCTAATTATTATGTTATGAATAAAGGTATTTTTATTTTGATTTTTTCATTCTTGATTTGTTCTGTTTTTTGCAGCTGCAAAAAACAAAACCAAGATATAGATTCTTTGCAGAAGATTGTAGAGCAAATTAATGAGAAGGGTGATACAGAATTGTCAAATGGTACAATATTGACAAAATGTGAATATAAGGAAGGCGATAGTTTGCTAACTTACTATATTAAAGTTAAAGACAAAAGATTCGAAAAAGAAGTTGTTGATAGTATTAAAAACACTTTGTATAAGGATCTTTCATCACCTGAGATGAGCAAGCTGGTTGGTCTTTTGGCGCGTAACAATATTGGTCTAAAGTATATTTATGACACAGAAGACAAGGACATTACTATTGTATTTTCTCATGAAGAGTTGTTAAGTAAATAACAGAAATCAGTATCTCTGCTCAGATTGTGATATGCACTTTTTGGGCAGAGATACTATAAAAAGGCTATTATGACACTATCAGACTCCATAAAGGTATGTTTAGATAAATATGCAACAATGCAAGGTCGTGCACCACGATCCGAATATTGGTGGTTCGTTTTCTTTAATTGGCTCGTTTTTATTGTTGTTGCTGTGATTTTTGGTCTAATTGGCTTAGCCATAAATGGTTACGAGGGGGCGATAATAACTATTGGTGTAGGGTACCCTCTTGTTTGTCTCGCAATGCTTATACCCAATATTTGCGTAATAGTCCGTCGCCTTCATGATACAGGGCACAGTGGATTCTGGTATTTTATCACACTTGTTCCACTAATTGGAGGATTGTGGTTTCTGTATCTCATGATAAAAGACAGCGATGACGAAAATGAATACGGTTTACCTGTATATTAAGTTGAAAAATCGTAATTAGAACTATGGCAAAATTAAGATTACAAGGTGAAATAGAGAAGAAAAAAAATATATACTTTGAAGTTGATACTTCGGAACCTGCTATAGGTGAAGGAGGTATGGGAAAGGTCATGAAAGGCGTGTGTGTGGACTTGTTAACAAAGGTTTCACGTCCAGTTGCTATTAAATTCCTATATGATGATTTGCCTCCACATGCGATAGAAAGAGCTCGAAGAGAAGCATCTATTCAATTACGAAATGATAATCTTATAGAGATGTTGGGGTTTGTCGAAGTTGAAACCGGAAACCAAAATAACATCCACAAACATTATCATGTAGTCAGTGAGTTACTTCATGGAGTTTCACTATCTGACATATTTGAGGGTAAATGTACAGACAAAGATGGTAATGAAATACCATTTGCCCAGAAGTTGTTAAAGGATTATCAAACTGACTCTGCCCATTTTGCAAAAAATATTGTAATGAACGTCCTGTCAGGACTTATTGCATTGCACGATGCAGGTTATATTCATAGAGATATAGACCCCTCAAACATAATGGTAACAGAAGACAGCCATATAAAATTGATTGATTTTGGAATAGCAAAACAGGTAAACAAGTTGACGACCAATGATCGTGGACTTACTACAGCAGGAATGTTCATGGGGAAAGCGGAATATGCTGCTCCAGAGCTAGCTTTGGGAGACTTAAAACATCAAGATCAAACAACGGACATCTATGCAATGGGAATTCTTCTTTTTCAATGTATTGTCGGTCACGTCCCATTCGAAGGGCCATCACATGTGGTATTGGAAAAACAACTAAAGAAGAAGATTCCATTGTCGCTAGTTAAGGATAGGGGGCTTCGAAAAATAATTGAATGTGCAACTGATAAGAACCAGTCCGTACGTTATCAAACTGCATCACAAATGCGTGCTGCAATGGAGCATCTGGACGGTAAGAAAATGAAAATGAAGAAATCAAAAAAGATTTCTTTGGCCATTGCTGCTATTGTTGTTATTTTGGCTATAGCAGCCATAGCAGGAATATCTTATCAACAAGAAAAACTAAAGAAAGAAGCTGCTATTAAGGCAGAGATTGCAACAAATGATTCTATCCTAAATCGTATAAAAATACTGCAAAGAGATGCAGATTCAGATATGCAAAAGGGAGAGAAGCACGATGAAGGCTATGAACAGGCTTTTATTGATGCATATGTCAAATATACACAAGCCATTGAATTGTCTAATAGTGTCACAACGAACAAACCTAATTTGCAGCCAATTAAGGAAGGACAGAAAAAGGCAAGATATGTTTTGGGCGTTGCACAAAAAGAACTTGACAATAAAGCCCAGGAATTTGAAACAGATGGAATGGATGATATTGCCCAAGAGTTCCGAATTCGTTCAAAAAAGATTTCAAACGCATTAAAAAAAGATTAATATGAAATACATAGTCAAATTGTATATTATTATTTTGACCATTTGCTACCCTATTGGCATTAATGCCCAATCTGCTGGTGATAGGTTGTTCAAACAAGGTCAGGAGCTTCAGATGAAACAGACTGAAAAGTCTCAGAATCAGGCTATTGCAAAATTCACAGCCGCAAAAAAGGCATATGATTCTGCGGATAAAAAAAGTATGTGTGATAATCAGATAAAAATTTGCAAGAACAACATAGCAACTATAAGGAAGAATGCTGTAGTTAAGAAAAAAATCGAACCTATTGTAAAAGAGGAAGAAACTAAAGAACCTGATCCTCAACCTCAAAAGGATCCTGTAGAATTATCGCTATCCGTATCAACGGTAGAGTTTAAATCGTCAGGTAAGAAAGGGGATAATCATCAAGTTACAGTAAACTGCAACTATGACAATTGGACATATGAATGTCCTGAATGGATAAATGTAACTAAAAATAGTAACATTCTAACGTTAACCGCATCTACAAATGATACAGGTGAAGAACGTTCCGACGTTTTTGTTGTTGAGTGTAATGGAATAAAGGCTGAACTGATGGTATATCAGAAAGCAAAGTTTTCGCTTAAATCAATTATTGGAAGCAAAAAGAAAAAAAAATAAGTGTAAAATGAGATGGAAGTTAATGACCATTACATTGTTCTTGCATTATTACAACGCAACGAACGCGTAACACGCGAGTTTTTTTACCGGAAATGTTATCCATTGTTTAAGTCGGTATACGATAATTATCATACCGACTGTTCTTCATGTATGGAGTTTATAAGTGAAATATACGTTCATGTCATGACTCCTGGAAAAGATTCTGGCTTATGCAAGTTGGAACAATTTAAATTTCAAAGCACTCTGTATACATGGCTTAAAACTGTTTGCCTGTTTTATTGTTACAAGAAGTATGAGCGTAAGCAAAAGTTTCCCACAAATCGTATCTCTGAAAAATTTGATGATGAGGGTGTAAGAATTGAGGCGTTTTCTGAGTCTATAAGTATAGATGATTCTTCTTTGGATAATTATGATGCAGAGATTATTCTTCAGCTCATGCCTAATAGGAGATATAGTCACCTCATACGGTTGCGCTACTTTCAGGGACATACGAACGAAGAGACTGCACAACTTATGGGTATGAACATGAATACTTTTTATAACAAGCATAAGATGGCAAAAGAACAATTTATAAAAGTTTTGAGAAAGGAGGAGCAGAATTATGGCTAATTTCTATAACCCTGTTATATCGGAAGAGACCTTCGCTGCTTGGTTGGATGGTGCATTGTCATCTGAACAAGAGGCTATGTTTCTTGATACGTGTTCTCATAACGAAGAGCTTCAAGAACTCCTTGATGCTAATGATCAAGTTGAAGAGGATTATGAGAATTTGGTAGAAAGCGGAATTGTTCTCCCTTCCGAATTTGAGGGAGATTTTGATATTCCACAAATA
>Ga0326513_10002030_pt1 | contig 15129 bp, 11 predicted proteins | sample 2_2465_0518_D_FD_203654 | JGI IMG/M metagenome (GOLD analysis project Ga0326513, IMG submission 203654) | Bovine rumen microbial communities from UC Davis, California, United States - 2_2465_0518 | ecosystem: Host-associated > Mammals > Digestive system > Stomach > Rumen | place: USA...
ATGCTTCCGCAGTTGCTTCTTTGGGTGAGGATTATTATTGGTCCTTAGCTGAAAAGATTGATACTACTATCACGGTTGAAGCTTCCAATGCCATCTCTGTTACAGTAGATGTTCTTGATACGCAGAAGACTTATACCATGACCATGGAAGATATCAACCAGACCACCTTGGAAAATGAAGATAACGATATTGAAACAGTCTTCGCTAATGCCACAGCTGCTGATCCAGTTGTCGGTGACAAGTTAGCGGCTGGTATCGCTGCTGTTAAGACGGATAACTATGTTCGTGTCAACTCCTTGTTCCCAGATCATGAGACGGAAATTCAGTACACCACCTATTACACGCCAAACTATGTCTTCCATGATTGTAATGCGGAATTTGCTAACGAATACAACACTCATTTAGGCTCTGATACAGAAGCCTGGACGGATGCCCCATATGGCTATGTCAAGAAAGCTGATGGTGTTTATAAGTTCACTTATGATGAAGCGACTCTTACTGTCAGTGTCGCTGACACCAAGGAAGCTGGCACGGATGCCAACACTACGGTTCCTGAATATGATAAGTACTTCTCTACCTTATCTACCTTCGATGATGCTTCTACCTTAAAGTATGCGTTTGCTGCTGAAGAAGAGGCTATCTGGAATGGTCGTAGCACGAAGTATTACACCACGACTTCCAGAACGATCTTTGATGAATTTATCAACTACTATGCTCCTGAAGATATCGAAGAAATCATTGAAAACACCAAGGCTGGTTTCGGTGTCGTCATGTCTGGAAGTGAAGTCACTGCCATCAATGGTACTGTCGGCTTTACTCCATTCTCTGGTAAGGACAACGATATCACCAAACATAGGTATGGTGTTGACTACTTCGTCTTGAACAATTTTGGTGCTGCTACCACCAATCATGTCGACACTTTGTTACAGACTTATATCAATAAGTAAATCGTAATGAGATTTTAGGCGATCAGGAATAAAATCCAGGTCGCCTTTTATCGTGGCTAAAAATTTAAATTCTTTAATAAAACAAAAGGTTTTTGAAATAAACAAAAAGAGAAAGCGTTTACATTTCAATTTTCAAACCGAGATTTTTTAAAGAAAAACGTCAGTTTTTTGAAAAAACTTAAGAAATATTGCAAAAAAATATTAAATTTATATTGAAAATTGAAATTCTCTGAAAATCATTCTATTTTTTGAATGTTTAACATTCATTTTCCTTTTTGAGATAATAGTTGCTACAAGATAAGGAGACTTTTTTATATGAAAAAACGCTATGCAAAATTAGTTGCTATTACTTCTATTTTATTCCTTGCTACCGGCTGTGGTGAGCAGACTTCCAGTGTCGCTGAAACCAGCTCCGTAGCTGAATCCTCTGTCGAAGTTTCTACTTCCGTCGAGGCTTCTTCCGTCGAATCTTCTACTGTTGCTCTTCCAACTTTCACCATCACTCCAGCTAAGACCGCTTATGATGTTGAAAAGAATGGTAGTGTTACTGTTCGTTTCACTGTCACCTCTTCTGATGCTACTGCTGTCAAAACTTTAAACTTTGCCCTTGAACAGGATAAAGAATATGTCACTTTTGATTCTGAAAACGTCGCTGCTGGTGTTTCCGTCAAGGTCAATGCTAAGGCTATCGGTTCTGCCACCTTGGTTGCCACTTCTACTGTCAACCCAGAATGCACTGCCCGTGTTACCATCAACGTCATCCGTGCCGTTGCTCCATTACAGTCTGTTTGGAATAAGGTTGTCGCTTATAAAAACTACACCTTAGACATCACTCGTACTCCAACCAATACTGAAATGTCTGAACATGATGCTTGGACCACGGATACTGCTGTTCCAGTTGCTCATGTTAAGACCACTGAAGACTCCATCATCTATGAAGTCGCTGGTGAAGTTGCTGAAGATTTAAGCACTACTTATGCTCCAGCTTATAAGAACACTACTACTAACAATGCCATTTTAGGTATGGCTATTGATTCTCAGGGTTATGCTTTTAATCTTGAACAGGATTCTACTGGTGCTTTTGTCACTGCTGGTAAAGTTGTTCAGACCAGTGCTGGTTTATTAAATTCCACCAACTTCAAGGGTGCTGGCCTCAACGCCACTTCCCCAAATGAAGTTTCTTCTTTCTTTGGTCTCCAAGCTGTTAACCCAACTTGGTTAACTTCCACCAAGGCTAGTGACAATGTCTATGTCCTCAATGGTGAAGATGATGATTCTGCTAACGCCAATTTTGCTGAAGTTGTCCTTTGGCAGCTTGTGGATCCTTCTTCCTTCATGCAGGCTGTTCAGGGTGGCACCACTCAGTTTGCTGACCTTGCTGCTTTAGTTGAAGTTACCATCACCTGTACTTCTGATAGCGTTGCTATTGCTGTTGATAATGGCACCGTTACTTTCAACGTTGCTTTAACCGATATTGGTACTACTGCCGAATTAACTGGCTTAGAAACCTTCCTTTCTACTGCTAAGGCTACCTTCCCAGAACTTGATGCTGACCTTGCCGCTGCTCAGGCTGCTATTGCTACCAACAACTACTATGAACTCAACAAGACTAATTATGGTAACTATTATTCTTACTATTTCACTAACTACGTCTTCAATGATTACACTGATGCCTATATCTCTGGTTATGCCGCTGCTAAGGGTAAAACTGTTACCAAGGGTGGTTATGCCTTAGTCGGCAACGACATCGTTAAATTCACTACTGATGGCACCACTATTACCTTCGCGGATGAAGCTGCTGCCACTTATGATCCAACTTATGAAACTACTTATGGTGTCACTCTTCAGGATTGGTTCTATCTCAACTTAGGCTTCTATTCTTCTACTAAGACCTTCGATTTATCCACTGGTCTTCTCTACACATTCTCTGATTACACTGGTAGTGATGGTTCTAAATTCTACCTCTCTTCTTCCAAGGATGTCTCTGATGATTTATCCTCTAACTACTTTGGTGGTTCTCAGTACACTCTTGAATATGTCGTCAAAGCCAATGGTTACACGTTAGATTCTTATTCCACTTCTATTGTTGTCAACAAGACCACCACTCAGGATTCCGACGGCAATAATGTTACCAAAGTCGCCAGTGTTGAATTAGGCTTTGGTTCCTTCACTGCCAATGGACAGTCTGGTTATGCTTATAGCACTGATTTATACTTCGGTGTTGAAACTGTTAACACTCTTCACACTGCTATCGAAGACGCCATCACTGCTAAAGAAGCTGCTTAATTCCTAAAACCATTTAAACGAACTCTATAAAAGGGAAGTTGTTGCAACTTCCCTTTTATTCAATAAATATGAAGAAACTTGCTTTACCTATCTTATCTATCGCTTTCTTGTCATTGACTGGTTGCGGAACTTCATCTCCATCAGCAATGATGTCAACTGCGGCCGATATTGATATCGACCTTACTTTTGATGCGAAAAAATATGAGGTGGAAATGGGTGAGTATCTCGCCATCACGGTTCAGATCACCTGTGACGATACTTCCGCTACTAAGAAAGTCTCCTTTACCCTTAGTGAAAACGACGGAATTGCCGCTTTGGTAGGCGAAAGTGTTAACAGTGAGGGAAAAGTCTATATCGCTGGTAAAAAGTCCGGAATCGTCACTTTAACGGCCACCTGTGTGGATAATCCAAACGTCTCCGCTTCGGTGCAAGTAGAGGTCATTGCTCGTATTCCTTCTTTGAAGAATGTCTGGCAGAATGTCAACGAGTATACGAACTATACTTTGTTAACAAAACAAACTCTCAAGAGTGATGCGACTTCTACAACAAACTATGTCAGAACATTAGTTACGGATGACGCGATTTTGGGTGAGTATTATTACACCGATCAGATCACCGGTGATAAAACCACTGGACCATATCTGGTTGACCAAGATAATAATTATGTCAATGGTTATGCAATTGATAAGAACAACTATGCTTTCTTACTTAGATTAGATAGACATGGCAATTTCTTAACTGACTCTGAGATTGTTGATACCGAACACGGTTTATTGACCAGAGATAACTATCGTGGCTTTAAAGAAAAAAGTGTCGATATCAATGATGTCGGTCTTTATTATGGTTTACAGGCAATCAATCCTTCTTGGTTACCAACTGCTAAAGCCAAAGGCACTGCTAACACTTATACCATCGATAATGGTGATGAAGAAGATTATAAAAGCGCTTATGTAAAATACCTGCTCTGGGGTTTGATTGATCCGATTGGTAGAAATGTCTTCATGAATGCTAATGAATCTATCAGCAGTGTTGTGGAATTAGCTTCCAAGGTTGATCTTTCGATTCAAGCGACGACTGCTTCTATGGTCAAGATGACACTATCTTATACCGATGGTGTTTCCTTACAAGGTGATTTACAGAAATACATCTATACCACCACCATTAATAATATTGGATCGACGGTTTTGCCACAGGCGGAGAAAATCAAGAAGTTTACCAGCTCTTTTGAAGCCAGTAGACCAGGTCTTCCTACCGATATTGGTCTGTTGATGAGTGAAACGAAGAAGCACAACTATATTTGTTCCTATAAATTATTCTGGGCTGATAAAGTCAATCCGATGAAGGAATATAGCAGCGAAGTGAATGTCTACTATACTGAAGATTACCTCTTCCTTCATTATCCAGATGAATTTGTCTCTCTGTATAACTCCACTACAGGAAGTACCTTAAGTACTTTTGGTTATGGATATATCAAGAAGAGTGATGGTATCTATGGATTTGAATATGATCCGACAAATAGTCAACCGATTCAGTTATATGATGAACCTTATAAAGGAACCAAAGACACTCCTTTATATAAATGTACCTTTGAAGAAATACCGGATTATTTCGATTATTCAGAGATTGTCTACTACGATCATTTATATGCGCTGAGTAAAGAAGCTTATGACTTGAATACGGAAATCACTGACTATCATTTCAGCGGGACTAATGAAGTCTTCCACAGTTTCTGTGATTGGTTCTATAAGGAAAAAATTGAAAATGAAAGCCTAGACTTTGAAGGCTTCTTGACCGGCTTGAGAATCAATACGACTGGCAGTGATGAAAATATCGCTTTAGACAGTGTTGATTTCTTTGCCGCTTATAGCACAATCAATGGTTGGAGTGTTCTTGCGACACCAACATTATCTAAGTTTGGTCAGGCGACAAGCAATGTCGCTCATAGTGCTATCCTATCAATATTGGAATCTTAAATATGAAAAGAACAATTTATCAGATCTTTGTCTATGTGACCTTAGCGATGTCTGTTTCTTGCTTTGCTGGGTTTATTTATGAGATGTCGGTTGCCGAGATGAACGTCTGGGCGATTCTGTGCTTAGTTTTGGCTATTTTAGGGCTTGTCGGATTTGTCTTGAACCAAATCCTCTACCGTCAGTTTAAACAGCGTGACGAGAGCCGTTATGAACAGGTGGAATGTCCACACTGTCATGAAATGAATTCAAAAAAGGATGTATTCTGCAAAAAATGCGGTAAAAACCTTTACTAACAAACTTTTTCTTGTAAGGTTTAAGGCATTGTGGTATAGTCTTACTTGCTTAATACGCTTGCGAACGTATTGATGCCGGATTGTGAGGAGGAAATAATCATGAAAAAAGATATCCATCCGAATTATTATCGTGCTAAGGTTACTTGCATGACCTGTGGTAACACTTTCGAAACTGGTTCCACTGAAAAGGAATTAAGAGTTGATACTTGCTCCCAGTGCCATTCTTTCTATACTGGTAAGATCAACATCACTGCCGATACTGGCCGTGTTGCTAAGTTCCGTAAGAAACTTGAAAAGACTAGCAAGTAATAAATAATAAGTCAAAATCAGGAGCCGCTTGGTCGGCTCCTTTTTTAGACTTTAAATAGATGGAAAAAACCATTACTGAATTCAAAATAGAAATAAAGTAAAATATATGCATATGGAAAATGAAGAACTCCATTCGCAATTAGATTTCCTGCAGCTATATAAAGACTGTCTGGATCAATTGAGCATCAAAGAAGAAAACTTATCGTTTGCTGTTGATCTCATCAAACCATTGATGGATTCTCTTCTTTTGGGTGAGTACGTTCCTCATATTGAAACGGAGAAGAATTATCTTTCCCCGTTCCTTCTTCATGATAAGGTTCACAATATTTTCTATCCCTACTTTTATTTTAAAGTCGAGTATGAGAATAATCAGATTAGACTTTCGAAAGACTTGCCGGTCATGAATAATCCTGCCCTAAACTTCTTATCGGAAATCGGGGTTCATATCAAAGAGGAATTCTCTTCTAAGGATATACCTCATTGTTTTGAGGCGTTACAGCAACTCATCATTCAGATGAGTGCGTTAAATAAAGCGGAATTGATTCCTTATTTCACCTTCGTGGATTCTTCTGTTTTGGAATGGAATACTAATTATCCATTCTTAAACGAATACTTGTTTGGTAATGAGACCAATCCAAAATATGATTCCTTGTTTAAGGAAGTGAAGGATATGGATTATGAAAAGGAATTAAAAGAGAATTCCTTTGGTTTCTTTGCTCGTGAGCAAAGAGTCTTTCAGCGTGTCAACAATTACCTTGGCACCAAGGTGAATATCTCAGAGCAGAACATCGCCGAGAACTTTTTGTTAAAAGCGATTCACACGTTCTATGAGAAGGGAGAGACCGCTCTTTTGGTTGCTGATCATCAATCTATTGCCTCTTTGCAGCTCTTTTTAAAAGACAACGATTTAGATGACTTCTCTATGAGTTGGCACTCTTCTAGCGGCAAGACATTACTAGATATGTTTGATCAGTTAGATCATCGTACCGTCACACCAGAACAGGCTACTTTGATTCGTAGACATAAAGAGAAACAAGAACGTTATCTTTCTTTTGAAGACAAAAGAAAGACCTCTTTTGAAGGTCTAAGACACTTATACAAAAACACTTTTATCAACGCGATTGCTAAAGAAAATAAACCTGCGGAACTCATCGATGTCGATGTAAGAAACTACGGAATGGTCGACTTTGAGAAGGATACAAGATTCTTTGAGACATTAGAAACTTTAGATAGCGTAAAAGATACCTATATCAGCAATCATCCTTATTTTGGTTTGACTATTTCTGACACCAGAGAAAATCATTCGAACTTACAATTGTTATGTATCAACCTGATTTCCAAAATCAAACAGTTAAAAGATTATTTCTCCCAGTTCGAATATTTGGAGAAATATAATCTTCATTTCAGTTCTTTAAGAGATTTTGAAAAATACCAGGAAGAAGGAAGAATCTTAAGTCAATATAACGGCTTCCCTAGAAAGTATTTTAAAATCGATACCTCGCAGGAAGAAAACTATAATCTCACCGCTTTAAAGAAAGCATATCAGAACGTCTCTTCTAGTCAATTGATGATTACAAATTTCTGCGATAAGGCGATTTTTGATGAGGATTTAAAGAGTCTTGCTATGCAGTATCAGGAAGGTGGTTTCTTTAAGAAACGCAACGTGAAGAAGATTCTTTCCAAACATATCAAAGTGAAACGTGAAAACGATTATGACACTTTGATTCGCATCATCGATACCTATGTCAAAGCGAAGAACAAAGTCGGTGAGATGTTACCGAAGTATTGTGAAATCTATGGCGATAGCGTCATGACGATGAATGGTGTTGTTGAGATTGAAAGTAACATCGATTATATCCGTCAGTTCCGTGACTTCGAAAAGAAATATTCTGGTTTTACCATCGACCATCCATTTATCAAACGCGCTTTGAAAGATAAGACGTTCCGTTTGAATGCTTTGCAGAATTTAGAAGAAGGCAAGGTATATTTTGAGAATATCCATCAATCCTTGAATGAATATATCGGTTGTTATCGTGATAACAATAACAACTATATCTATGATATGAGTCTTGAAGAGCTGATTCAGAAGTTATCAAAGGAATCCATGCTTTCCTATGACTTATTCCATCAGTATATTTCGTTTAGAGAAGCGCAAACAAACTCTTCTGTATTACTTCAGGTTGTTCTTCGTAGATACATGGTTAAACAATTGCCATTAACCACTCTGCAAAAGGATTATACTTATTCGTTCATCTATCATATCTATCAAGAAGGACATAATTCTTTTGAACCATATCACAAGGATTACACTCTGATTAAAAAGCAGTATATTGAATCTCTTTATACGGAGAAAAATGACCTGACACTGGAAAACTATCAGGCCTATTCAGAAGCGATTCAAGAGCATTCCAATAAGGATGAAAACGTCTCTTTATATGAAAAACTAAAAGAAGAATTAGAAGATAACTCCTTAGAAAAAACAATCAAGATCAAAGCTTTATACTTGCTTTCTAAATGTTATCCGATCACCTTGGTCAGTGAAGATGATCTATACGCGATACCAGATGATCTCTTTGATAACGTGGTCATCATCGGTGGTGAAAAGATGGATAACATGCGTCTGTTATCCACGTATCGTGTCGGTAAGAAGAGAATATTCTTATATAATGGCGTCTCGGATAAGAGAATCCAGGGATATCATGAAACTAAGATCAACAAAGATAATCTCTACTATAAAGCTTTTGATTATTCTTCTTTACCAGATTATTTCTTAGAGAAACTGAAAGCGGATTGTAAAGAACATAACGCCGAACTGATCTTTGATGATGAACGCTATCCGCTCATCATCAATAAAGATGGTCGCAGTTATGGTATCTTACCAAATAGTTTGCTGACCTATGACATGGATGATAGATCCATGTTGGAATTGACTCGTTATCTTGCTAGATTCCAAAACGTCTATCTGATTACATTTGATATCTACGCTTATCTTTTTGATGACGAGAAAATCTTTGATTTTATCAAATAGAAAAGGGAGCCAATTGGCTCCCAAGAGATACGAGATTAGAGATTCTTGACCCAGAGGCCGTGGAGGTTGCAATACTCGTAAGCAGCAACAACCTTTTCGCCTTCGGCTAAGACAAAGTCAGCGGCTGGCTTATCCGTTGGGGTAAGCTTTTTCATTTCAGCCTTCTTGTCAGTGACAAGAACGATGAACATGATGTAGTGTGGCTCAGTCATTGGATGTTCGACGGAACCGACAGCAACATGAACCTTATTGCCTTCGACTTCGATGACAGGAACGTGTTTTTCCTGAGCGGCATCGGTGTCATTCGCCTTCAACTCAACTTCATTTTCTTTTGGCTGCTCATCATTGAGAACCATAACGACTTCTTTCGTCTCTTTGTTTCTAAAGAACTTAATCATAAAAAGTCCCTCCATTTGATACTATTGTACCATATAGGAGGGACTTTCATGTGTAATGTGCTTATCTAAAGTATTCTCTGAAGTCGAGCTGGTATTTCTTTCTGCAGGCCTGGATGATATCAAAGATATTCCATAAGAGGCCTAAGAGAATGATGGAGTAGGCGAATTTAATCAAAGCGAACTTCCATCCACCCTTAAAAGACTTGGCGGCATAGAACTTATCACCGCCGAACCAACCTAAGAAAATCAAAAAGACGAGTAAGAGACCATCGACTTTTTCTTCTTTAACTTCGTAAACTGTATTTGCCATGATTATTACCTTCTTTTTAAAAGCCTATTTATTATAACGAAAAGAATCTCTAGATGAAAGAATGAAAGAAAGAAACCATCATATATTGAAATTTCTACATGCTTTTCGATATTTTTCAAAGAAAATATGTATTTAAACTTATAAAAAGAAACAAAAGGCAAAATTTTAATGCATATACTTATCACTTTACCCTAAATTCATTTATAATGAATAGACAGGATTAATAGAAATGGTAAAGGTTTTTAATTTTGAAGATAACCCAAACGAGTTCTCCGCTAATACTTACGTCATCGGAAAAATCGGTATGAAGTGTCTCATTGTTGATATTGGATCGACCAGAGATGATGTTATCGATTACATTGAAAAACATTACGAAGGCGTTGCCGGTGTTTTGCTGACCCATGCTCATTTTGACCATATCCGTGGTTTACCTAAGATCTTAAAGAGATTCAAGAACGTTCCGGTTTATTTAGCCAGTGAGGATGTTCCACTCTTAAATAATCCTTCCATCAACTCTTCTAACATGACCGGTGAGAAGATCTCCGTGAATGTTGATACGATACCAGTAGAAGATGGTGAGACTGTCGAAGTTCATAACAGCTTCCGTTTCAAAGTCATTAAGACACCATTCCATACGCAAGGCAGTGTCTGTTATCTCTTTGAAGATGATAATGCCTTATTTACCGGTGATACTCTCTTTAGAGGGTCTATCGGTAGAACTGATTTAGAAACATCCAATCCGGAACAAGTCAGAGATTCTTTAAGAAAATTAAGTTCCTTAAGCGATTATCTGGTTGTCTATCCAGGTCATGGCTTCATCTCCAGACTCGGTGTTGAAAAAGAGACGAATCCTTATTTCGTCGAAGCGTTACAGTAATCATGTGGGACCTGAAAGGGTCCCATTTTTGATGGGGATAGAAAAAGGCTGCCGAAGCAGCCTGGTATTACTTAGCAGATGGACCGTCGATCAATTCGGTGAGGTATTTCACTTCATCGTCTTTCTTTAATCTTGGGAATAAAGCAGAGATTTCATTGATCTTGATGTTGGATAACTTACCGATTACATGAGTAGAATCCAAGGTTCTTAATTCTTCAGGGACATTTTCCTGATCTAAAGCATCCTTGGTCTTGTTTGGCATCATTGGGGAAAGGATGATAGAGCCGATACGAATGATTTCGCTAGCGGCATATAAGCATTCCTTGAGTAAGACGGTGTTGCCATTCTTGGCCTGTGTCCAAGGAGCAACATCATCGAAGTACTTGTTACCAAGGTTGACAAGCTCGATAGCTTTATCAGCACCTTCGGTGATTTTCATATCTTCCATGAAGGCGTTATACTGGGTGAGTTTTTCTTCCACATCAGCATATAACTTCTTGGTGAAGTCACTTGTCGGTTGGGCATATTCTGGAATGACACCTTCAAAGTACTTATTCATCATGGATAAGGTACGATTGACAAGGTTACCATAGGAGTTAGCCAAATCGGAGTTGAGTCTATCGACAAACTGAGTAGGAGTGAAGTTACCATCTTCACCAAAACGGATTTCTCTGACCATGTAGTAACGAAGAGAATCAACACCATACTTCTCGATGAGTGGGTATGGAGATAAGGCGTTACCTAAGGACTTGGAGAGTTTGACACCAGACTTGGTGAGAAGTAAGCCATGGACCAAAACCTTATCAGGTTCACGGACATTCAAAGCCTTTAATAAGACTGGCCAATAGATGGTGTGGAATCTCGTGATATCTCTACCGACGATATGAACAATTTCACAATCATCACCCCAGAAGGTCTTGAGTAAGGATTCATCCGCACTCTTGAAACCTAAACCAGTGAGGTAGTTCAAAAGGGCGTCGATCCAGACATAGATGACATGTTTTGGATCTTCATCGATCGGTACACCCCAGGAGAAGGATGTTCTGGTGATGCATAAGTCTTCTAAGCCAGGTTTGATGAAGGTATTGATCATTTCATTCATCTTATCCTTGGCAAAGAAATCTGGATGCTGGGCATAGAAGTCTAAAAGCCATGGGACAAACTTCTTGACGTTTAGGAAATAAGCCTGTTCGGAATCCATGTGGACAGGACGATGGCAATCAGGGCAGAAATGGTTACCTTCTTCGTCGACAACGACCTGGGAATCAGACCAGAAGGTTTCATCTGGTGTGCAGTACCAGCCCTTGTATTCGCCAAGATAGATATCACCTTTTTCTAATAATTCGCTGAAGACTTTTTTGACGGCAGCGACATGGTAATCATCGGTGGTTCTGATGTAGTAATCATAGGAGATGTCTAAAGCACTCCAGATCTTCTTGAAAGAGTCAGAGATATCATCGACAAACTGTTGTGGAGTTTTGCCAGCTTTGGCAGCGTTCTCTGCAATCTTCTGACCGTGTTCATCAGCACCGGTCATGAATCTGACGTTGTAACCAGCCAAACGCTTGTATCTGGCGATGGTGTCAGTGGCGACACAGCAATAGGTATGTCCGATATGGATATTACCGGAAGCATAATAAATTGGAGTCGTGATGTAAAAATTTTTCTTTTTGTTATCAGCCATATGAAAGCCTCCTTTAACAAAGCCTTAATATTATACTCTTTCACCGGTTTCTTTTCTTTGAATTTTCACAAAAAAAGAAGAAAAAATTTTTGTTTCTTACCATTTCAAAAATACATAGGTTTTCTTATGTAAAATTTACCCCAAAAATATTTATTTTCCCTTACTAAAATCTATTATTGTTATCACGAAAAACAGGTTTTGATATGAGAAAACGACATATAAAATTAAAAATTTTTCTTTGATGAGAGCAACTTTCGTATTATAATCCTTTTACGTTATGAATATCTTGTTTTTCTTGATTCCAAAGAGTCAGGTCGGCTATGTAATGGCTTCTGACACCTTTCGACAAGTTGCGGAAAAACTAGACTATCTCAAATACACTGCGATTCCGATACTAGATGAGAATGGCAAATATATCGACACTGTTTCCGAGGGTGATTTATTTTGGTTTGTGAAAAAACATCCGAATATGACCTTGAAGAAAAGTGAGTCGGTAAATATTTTATCTGTTACTCGTAACAGAAAATATGTGGCCATTCGTTACGATGCCAGTATGGATGAACTGCTTAGTCTAGCTATGAGCCAAAACTTTGTCCCTGTTTTAGATGATCATGACATCTTTATGGGGATTATCACCAGAAAAGCGATCATAGGATATTTTGCACAAGGTGAGACGAGTAGACAATGATTATAGGAGTGCTCAAGCATGGAAAAGTATATCTTCGTCACTGGCGGTGTCATCTCCGGTTTAGGTAAGGGTATTACAGCAGCTTCTTTAGGCCGCTTACTGAAAGCCCGCGGACACCATGTCACAATGCAGAAATTCGATCCGTATCTTAACGTAGATCCAGGTACAATGTCACCAGTTCAACACGGTGAGGTCTTTGTCACCGATGACGGTACAGAAACCGACTTGGACTTAGGTCATTATGAAAGATTTATCGACGAAAAATTAGACAAAGGTTCTAACGTCACCACGGGTAAGGTTTATGAAACTGTCTTATCCAAAGAAAGACATGGTGACTATGGTGGAGGTACCGTTCAGGTTATTCCTCACGTTACCAACGAGATCAAATCTCGTTTCCACCGCAACGAAAGAAAAGATGAAACAGGTATTACCATCATCGAAATCGGTGGTACTATCGGTGATATTGAATCTCAGCCATTCTTCGAATCTATCCGTCAGTTCAAGGCGGAAGTCGGAGCCGAGAATGTTTGTATCATCATCGTCTCTTTGATTCCTTATCTCAGAGCCAGTGATGAAATCAAGACTAAACCAACCCAGATGGCTGTCAAAACCTTACAGTCCATGGGTTTACAGCCTGATATTGTCGTCTGTAGAAGTGAACATGAAATCGATCAGCATTCGATTGATAAGATTTCTCTCTTCTGCAACGTTCCTTCCTCTCACGTCCTTCCAAACTATGACTGTGAGACGGTTTATGAACTTCCATTGATGTTGGAGAAAGAAAAGTTTGCTCAGGCTGTTTGCGAAACCTTACATATCCCAGCACCAGAACCAGATTTATCAGTCTGGACGGATATGGTCAATACCATCAAGTCCAGCAAGGAAGTCATCAAGATTGGTCTTGTCGGTAAATATATGGCTCTTCACGATGCCTATATCTCCGTCAACGAAGCTTTAAAGGCCGCAGGTTGGGCTTGTCACAAAAAAGTTGAAATCGAGTTTATCGAATCGGAAACTGTCACCAAAGAAACAGCCGCGACTGTCTTAAAAGATGTCGATGGTATCTTGGTTCCTGGCGGTTTTGGTAAGCGTGGTATCGACGGTATGTTAGATGCCATCTGGTATGCCAGAGAAAATAAGATTCCATTCCTTGGTATCTGTCTTGGTATGCAGACTGCCATCATTGAATTTGCTAGAAATGCCCTTGGCTACAAGGATGCAGATTCTACTGAATTCAACCCTGAAACTACTCATCCAGTTATCGATTTAATGCCAGAACAAAACGGTGTTATCAACTTAGGCGGTACCATGAGACTTGGCGCTTATCCATGCCATCTTATGGAAGGCTCCAAACCATATGCTTTATATGGTACTGGCAGCATTTCTGAACGTCACCGTCATCGTTATGAAGTCAACAACGATTATCGTAATGATCTCATCTCGCATGGCCTTGTTCCGGTAGGCTTCTCTCCGGATAACAGAATTGTTGAGATGATCGAATTAAAAGATCATCCATATTTTGTTGCCACTCAGGCTCATCCGGAATTCAAGTCCAGACCAGATAGACCTCATCCATTATTCAGAGGCTTGATTGAAGCTGCGGTTGTCTATAACAACAAAAAACATTAAATAAAACTTGAGAGTCGCTCCAAAAAGGCGACTCTCTTTTTTCAAAACTAATATTTTTTTATTGACACGTGTATAAGTTTCGTAATCACCAAAAAGCCTTAAGCGCTTTCATATAGAAAAGACAACCGCTGAAGTAAAATCATTTGTATAATCTACATGTAGTTGAAGTTAGTATTCGTATAATTACCCTAATAGGTGGGAAGTTTCTACGCTGTGGCCCGTAAAGCCAGCACTACGAATAAATCTTAACTCCTTTTTTTTATTTTTCCATAGATTTATTAGTACAAGTATAGAATGTTCTCCTTTAAAGGGTAGTGGAAACAACTTCACTACGGACCTTTAAAGGAGATTTAATAATGAAAAAGGGTTTGAAGAGCTTAGCTGTATTAGGTTTATCTGTTTTAGGTCTTGTCGGTTGCGGTGGCAACGAATCCAAACTTGTTGTCGGTCTTGTCTCTGTCGGTGACACCTCTGAAACTTACTCCAAAGCTCATATCGATGGTATCAACTCTGCTGCCAAGAAGCATGGTGTTAAAGTTGTTCTCAAGACCAGTATTCCAGAAAGCAGTGCTGTTGTTGATTCCGCTAATGAAATCATCGAACAGGGTGCTTCTGTCGTTTTCACCAACTCTTATGGCCATCAGGATTATGCTTATGAAGTTGCTAAGAACAACAAGGATGTTACCGTCGTTGCTGCCACTGGTGAC
>Ga0326513_10002031_pt1 | contig 15126 bp, 24 predicted proteins | sample 2_2465_0518_D_FD_203654 | JGI IMG/M metagenome (GOLD analysis project Ga0326513, IMG submission 203654) | Bovine rumen microbial communities from UC Davis, California, United States - 2_2465_0518 | ecosystem: Host-associated > Mammals > Digestive system > Stomach > Rumen | place: USA...
GTAGCTATATTCTATCTTGCCCTGAACACCTGTTTCCCCATACAACTGTTCGACCGTAAATCAATATAAAACAAAACAAGTCAACATAAAACAGTTTACACTCAACATAAAACAGTTTACACTCAACATAAAACAGTTTACACTTAACATAAAACAACATCAATTTAACATAACACCGCACACCACACGACCACTACTACACGCCGTCGACCATGTCAACATAATTCGGCAAAATGTTACAAAATTGTTACAGAAATATTACAAAAATTATTACAAAATTATTACAAAATTGTAATATAAAATATTTCAAAAATACTATTGACATTGACCATAGGTTAGGTGTATAATGACCATAGTTAAGGGAAGGAGGTATTAAAACTAATGAAAATAATTATAAAAAATATAGAAAGAAATTTATTAAGTAAACCAATAGACATAATAGAAATATTTAATGAAGACTCTTGGTATAATACATATGAATATGAAAATGGTGAATATTTACAACATAGTGAAGTTGTTAATGATATAAATAATTATTCATTTATAATATTTCAAGAAAGTGAGGTGGAATAGATGGGGGCATTATTTGATAATTTAGAAATACTAGAAAAGTGGTTCACTAATGGTGTAGTAAACTTAGATGATTATTTTAAATTAAAAAGTAATTTAGTAGATTACTATGTAAATAAGAAAAAAGAAAATAAAGATGATGGAGATTTACCATTTTAGAAAGGATTGATGTATATGTGTACTAAATCAGATAACAGTTGCAGACAAGAAAAATTAGGTTGTAAAGGTTGTAAATATTATAATGTAGAAGTCTTACAAAGTACAATAGAAAGTTTAAAAGGACATAAACTTTTTTTATATACAAATTATAGAAAAATTATACAAAGAAAATATAGAATTAAAAAATAATTTTATTTCAAAAACACAAGTAAAAAAACAAAATAAAAGAAATAGATAACTTTTCATCTTCAACAAATGAAGAAAGAGATGAACATTTATACGCAATGGAAGTATTAAATGAATTATTAAAATATTTTAAATAAATTAATCAAGTAGTTATTGTCAAATATTGTCGCTTATGCTATTATTGAATTATGAAATACTAAAGAATGGGGGTGATAATATGCAAGAATTGATTACACTTATAATGAATAATGGCATAGGTGTAGTATGTTTAGCATTTATTATTTATTCACAAAGTACAACAATGAAAAAAATCACAGAAAATCAAGAAAAAACAAATGTACTACTACAAGCAATGACAGACCGACTTGAAAGTTTAGAAGATGAAGTAAAACGAGGAGGTAGCAAATGAAAAAAGGTATTGATGTTAGCCACTATCAAAAAAAGATAGACTGGGCAAAAGCAAAAAAGGTTGTAGAATTTAGTATTTTGAAAATTGGTGAGGGTAGATACTCAAATCAAAAAGACGAATATTTTGAAAGTAACTACTCAGAATGTAAAAGATTAAGAATACCTGTAGGTGTATATTCATATGCGTATGCACAATCAGTAGCAGAAGCACAAGAAGAAGCTAAAAGAGTTATTGAATGGTTAGACAATAGAAGTTTAGATTTACCTGTATATTATGATATGGAAAATGCAAAAATGGAAAAACTAGGTAAAACTCAACTAACAGAAATAGCAATAGCTTTTTGCAGAGAAATTGAAAATGCTGGTTATTGGGCAGGAATATATGCTAATTTTAATTGGTTTACAAATTTTTTAGATACAGAAAAATTAAGAAAAATGTTCACTTTATGGATTGCACATGTAGATTTCACACATGATCAAACTAAGTACGAAGGTTTATATGATATATTTCAATATTCATGGGTTGGAAAAGTAGATGGAATTATTGCAAATGTTGATATGGATATTATGTATAGAGATTTAATTACAGATATAAAAAATTCAAAAGTAAATAATCATCAGACAAATAAGGTAGAACAACCACAAAACGAACCAGTATATTATATAATACAAAAAGGTGATACTCTTTCAGCAATAGCACAAAAATATAATACAACAATAAATGAATTAGCAGTATTAAATAATATAAAAAATGTAAATTTAATATATGCAGGCACTAAAATAAGAATAAAATAATTTATATTAGAAAGGTTGTGTGTTTATGTTAGCAGGTCAAACAATGGTAGATAGTAATAATGTACAAGTTGCATTATTTCCTACAATACGGTTTTATTATAAGTCAAGGGTGGTATGAAAATGTATCACATGAAGGTGGAACAAGATATTATGCTACTGATTTTTTACCACTTGATAGTCAAGGTACAAGAGTATTCAGAGCTCCATGTTATGCACCTGTTGACATTCAATTATTATGGAAAGATACTGTTGAATGTTGTGCATTATGGCAATCAGTAAATCAAGTACATTTTGCTGATGGTTCAATAGATTATATGGGAATTATTGTGTATCATGATAATGATATACAAAATGGTACATATTCAAATGTAGGTGACATAAAAAGACAAGGTGAAATTTTTAATCATTCAGGAACAGGTGGTCATGCTTATGGTGACCATGTGCATATAGAAACAGGTAAAGGTCAAGTAAATTTATCACAATATAGATATCATTTTTATGATACTACAGATTGTAAAAGAATAGTACCTGATGAAGCATTATTTGTAAATGATACAATAGTTACACCATACCCTAGATATAATTGGATTGAGTTTGATGGTGGAATAACACCACCAACACCGCCTACACCAACACCCGGGGGAGATTTACCTAAAAGTAAATTTCCATGGGTATTATATGCTAGAAAATTAAGAAAGAAAAAATTTTAAAAAAATATTTGACATAATTAAAATGTTATGGTAATAATATAAGTATAGAATATTTTAAAAGGAGGGTTCAAAATGAAACTATCAAAACAAGAACTAAAACAAAGAATATCTGATAGTATTAAAGATAACGATGAATTGGTTATTTCACTATTAGAAGATGTTGAAGATAGTATGTCAGAGGGTTCAAACGATGACGTACAAATGGAAACACTTAAGAAAGAAAACGAAGAACTAAAATGGAAATATGAAGACATGAAAACAAGGTACAAAGAAAGATTTTTAGCAGGAGTTGATGAAATTAAAGAAAACCCTGAGGATAAAATCGACGAAGTTGAAGAAAAAGAAGTTATTGATATTAAAGATATTTAAAAAAGGGAGGAATGAAAAAATGGGAACAAGAACATTAAGAGTTACTAATAATGAAGAATTATTAAGTTTTATAATCAATCAAACACCAGAACTACAAGAATTAGACTTACCTATTCAAGGCGAGGGTACTAAAAAGTACGGTGAAATAATTATGAATGAAGATAGATATAAAAACGCATTCATAAACACAATCAATTTAATTGGTTTGACATTAATTAAAAGAAATGAATGGGAGAACCCATGGGAAAGTTTTACAAATAGAGGTACATTAAAATTTGGTCAACAAGTTAGAGAAATGATACAAGATTTAGCTAAAGTGTTTGACTATAATAAAGAATACAATAATAAAACAAAATTCTTAGAAAGTTTTGTACCTGATGTACTAACATATGTACATGAAGTTAATTTTCAAAAAGTATATGCTACTACAATAAATGAAACAGAGTTATTGATGGCTTTCGATAGCGAAGACGGTTTATTAGATTTTATTGCTGATACAGTTGGAAACCTTTACGAAACATTTAAATATGATAAATACCAAGTTGATAAATACCAATTAGCAAGAAGATTTTTACAAGGTACTGTTACTACAGTTCAAATTGAAGATTTTGACAATCTAACACCTAGACAAATCTTAACAAAAATGAAAGCATATTCTAATAAAATGACATTTAGAAAACCATTTTATAACCCTGCTGGTATAAGAAAAGCTACACCACATGCTAAACAAATCACAATGTTAGATACTGAGGGTGAAGCTGAATATACAACAGATGTATTAGCACAATCATATTTCAGAAATGAAGCAGAATTAAAAACAAATCTTGCCTTAATTGATGGTTATAATGATTTTGATGAAGCAAGATTAGCTGAATTATTAGAAGATGATTTTGTACCATTTACAGCAGCTGAAAAAGAACAATTAGCTAATGTAGTAGGTAATATCATTTCTGATAAATGGTTTATGGATTTCTATAAATCTTTAGATAATGGAAATTCAGATGGTAAAAGACAAATTGAATTTATCAATCCTACTACATTAGAAAGAAATATCTTTTTACATGTACAAATGGTAATTTCAACAAGCCCTTATGAAAATGCTATAGTATTTGTAAAAAATACACCATCAATAACATCAGTAACAGTTAGTCCATCAGCACTATCAACATCAGCAGGTCAAACTGTAAAATTAAATGCTACAGTAGTAGCTACTGGTATGGCAAATAAAGCTGTTCAATGGTCAGTTGAAGATAGTAAAGGAGATACAGAAACTGCTAAAGTTACAGTTGATCAAAGAGGAAATGTAACAATCCCAGCAGGTTATGAAAGCGAAAATCCAATAGTGATTAGAGCAACAAGTATATATGATGATACAAAATACGGTGAGGCTTCAATAACTGTATTATAAGACTAAACGGAGAGGCTTAGACCTCTCTTTTTTAGTAGAAAGGAGTAACGAATGAAAACTAAACTAATAAATTCTCAGATGACTAATTTTAAAACTTATTTGATGTATAAACAACAATGTGAAATGATAGCAGAAAATGTATTTCAAATTGAAGACTTGCCTAAAGACTGCGTAATAGATATGTCTTATGTTAACAGTCAACTATTAACTAATGGTAGTATTGCATGGTTTGTAGATGAAGAAATGGGATTGTTAGCATTACCTTATATTTCAATGAGTGGTTTTGATGTTTATGGTCGACCTGTTAGAATACAAGTAATTGGTCGAAATGGTTATAGTAGAATTTTAACAAGAGGCGAATTTGTTATCATGTATGATAATAGTAAACGAATTCCATTAAAAACACATATAGTTCAGTACAGTGAGAGGTTGGCTTTACTACAAAGAACGATTGATATCAATATTCGGTCAACAGAAGACGCCGAGAATATGGAAAGCATCAACTAATAAAGTAGCTTCTATAAAAGCATTAATAAATAATATTGATGGTTGTGAAAATGAGGTTTTAGGTTTTGATGATTTAGAAACCGATGAGGGTATAGAATGTATATTACAACCTGCACCATTCGTATCTGATAAGGTCAGCGAACAAAAAGAAAAATTATGGAATGAATTTTTGAGGTTAGTTGGTGTAGCTAATTTGACAGTACAGAAAAAAGAAAGAAATATCAGAGATGAAGTAGTAGCAAGTCAAGGTGGAACAATAGCGGGTAGATTTAACAGATATACACCACGCGCACAAGCTATAAAAGAAATAAAAGAAAAATTTGGAATAGAACTAACATTAAAATATTATGATGGTATGCCATCATCAAATGAGAAAGAGGGTGAAGAAAATGTTTATACCAATGCTAATGCCAATGATACCAACATGGAATGAAAAACCACCAACACTATATAGTATATTAGAAAGTATAGTAAATTTTGACAAAGAAGATAAAACAAAAATAAAAGATTTAGCAAAAGTAGGTAGAAGTACAATTTTTAATTTCAACTACCCACTTTCAACTAAAGTAGTAAAAGAAGATTTTGAATGTATGATATTAAATCATTTTATAATGCGTAGAATTGGTTTTGAAACAGTAACAGCTTTTAGAATACAATTAAATGTAAAATTAAATGAAATAATGCCAATGTACAATAAAATGTTTGATATGCTAGATGGTTGGGACATTTTCAACGATGGTGAAAAAGTTACAAGAGAAGTTACAGATAGCAGGAATATAAAGACTACAAGTGAAAGTACAACTGAAAATAGTCAAAATACAACTAATGATAATATAACAAGTACTGATACAACATCAAGTAATACATTAAATAATAACGCAACTACTACAGGCCAAAATACATCAGATAATAGAAATTCAGATACACCACAAAATAGACTATCAGAAGTTAGAAGTGGTGAATATGTAGACGATTATAAATATACACAAGATAATAGTTCATCAACAGACATAAGTCAAGCTACAGGAAGTTCTACAAGTGCAACTGATACTACTAATAATACATCGATTGAAACAGAAGGTCAAACATCTTCTAATAGCGAAGATAACACAGAAAATAAGGGGAATACTAAAGAAACTATCATAAGAACCCCATCAGATAAATTAAAACTATATCAAGATTTTATAGAAAATAGACAAAATATATATACAATGATATTTAAAGATTTAGAAGAATTATTTTATCAATTAGTATAAGAAAGAGAGGTATAAATATATGAATAATTTTAAATACAATCCAATAAAAATGACACCATTTAAATGGTTTGTTTTGGAAAATTTTCCGTTCATTGAGGAAGATTTTGACAGTTTAACATCTTATGGTTTATGGAGTAAATTAAAAGAATATTTTAACGAAGTAGCAACTAAAACAAATGAAATGGGAACACAAGTTGAAAGTTTGACAAATGCATTCAATGTTTTAAAAGATTATGTTGACAATTATTTTGCAAATTTAGATGTTCAAGATGAAATCAATAATAAATTAGATGAAATGGCTGAAAGTGGAATATTACAAACAATTTTAAGTCCATATAACGAAGTAAATGTTGATTTTTTTGGTGCTAAAGGAGATGGAATAACAGACGACAGTTTGGCAATCGAGAATGCAATAAATTATGCTAATGAACACAATAAAAAAATAGTATTTTCTAAAAAAACATATTGCGTTTCAAAATCGTTTTATGTAAAAGGTGGAATTTCTATTGATGGAAATTTTTGTACCATTGTACCATTAGCTAGTGATAATTATATAAATGGTTTTATTTTTCTATTAAATAGTAAAAACGCAACAACATGGTTTGAAGAATACAAAGGAAATTGTAACATTCAAAATATTATATTTAACAATGTCAATGAAATACAAAATATAAAGGCATTTTATCTAGGTGAAAATAATATAGATTTTTTTCAAATACAAACAATTAGATTTTATCAATTTGTTAAAACTGCAAGTGTTTATTTAGATAATGTTTCATTTAGAAAAATAACTTGTTCTTACAATTATGGAACAGACTACATGTTCTATAAAGGGGGACAAGGTGATGGAATATTGTTCGACGAGTGCCATTTTGTTGCTAACAATGATACACTAAACAACAAAGGAATATTTTTAGCTAATTCATGGGGTGCAACAGTTCAAAATATAATAAACGGACATCATGAATTCACTAGTTGTATGAATACAACTATTCAAAATTGTCATTTTGAACGTGGTAGCTTAATATTAAAAAATAGTATAATAAATGTAAAAAATAGTTATTTTTGGAAAATTGATGGTATTGTACCAATTACCATAATTGATACCGATAAATCACAAAATTATGGAAATTATAATATTAATCAAAATTATGTATTGGAACAATTAATATTTGAGTTACGATATTCAACATATAATTATTATATTGATACAGTAGATATTGATTTATCTAATATTATGCAAGAGGTTGTTATTAAAGATTGTTTTAGAAGAGCTGAACCCACTGGAGGTGGTTTAACACAGTGTACACTAACAGGTTTAATGCTAGAATTAGCTACAGTAGGTAAAAAAATAGTACCATATTCTAATTTTAAAGTAAAATCTAGAACTATAATTACTAATGAAAAAATATTACATTCAGGTTTATTTACTAATGCTAATTATTTACTAATATCAATTAGTGAAACAGATAAAGTAAGAGCTAATTTTAACCATTCACAGTATTTTTATAAATTACAAAATTTATTAGATGTAGAAAAATTATTAGGTTCTGTTAGTCAAGAAGAAAAAAGTATAACAAAAACATCGGCAACAAAAGGAAATATTATAAATATAGGTTCTATGGCTGATATTAATACTACAGTGCGATTATATAGAGGTACTTCGTCAGGTAACTATTCACAATATGTTGATGTTCCATATCCTAGAAATAAAGTTTTAATTGATAACGGTTCATCTGTTAACGGGTTTGAATGGAAAGATCTCTTAGAAAATGAAATTCCAACATTAACTTATTGTGAGATATTGGAAAAAGACAATAACTATCAAGGAAATACAAAAGGCAAATTAGAATACAAACCATCTAGAGGAAATTGGATAAAAAATGATATTATTATAAATAGCAATCCACAATCTAATGAACCTATAGGTTGGGTTTGTATTGAAAGTGGTACACCAGGAGTATGGAAATCTTTTGGAACTATAGAAAATTAAATAGAGAGGTTTATACCTCTCTTTTTTATTGTACTATTGAATTATTTAAACTATAATTACCAATATTTGCATGATTGTGCCATATTGTCACACCATTTATACATATTTTATTTATTATATCTAATGATTTTGATGGAATTTCACCATAACCAATATTTTCACCATCTACAATTTTTATATAATTCCAATAAGTTCTACTATTAAATTCAGGTATTTTTAAAGAATTTACCTTATAACCAAATCTACTAAAATAATCATCTATGATTTTTAGTTCTTCATCTCTTAATATCATATTATAAAAGTCAAATCTTAATGAATATGTTGAAAAACCTACATCACCTACATTAGAACCTGCTGAAATTGATGGTAATAAACTAGCTGAGTAAAAATCACCTATTATACTAGCTACATTTGAAACAACACCTACACCACCACTTGCTATATCTATATTTGTTGCTTTCTTTCCACTTGCACTATTATATGATGATCGCATACCTAACAAATTATTTAATATTTTAGTAGGTTCATTTATAGCATTTTGTGTCAACCAATTTATATATTGGTCATTTGACCAACCGACAAGTAGGAAATTTACCTAATGGTACACTTTCATCATAATTATAAGAACTACCTTTATAATTAAGTGGTGCAATTCTACCTGATACACCGTGGTGACATAACTAATTGATTAGAGAATTCTATATTATTTCTATCACTAAATAATTCACCTTTATATATATTACCATTTCCACAATTATTAGTAACAAACAAGTAATGGTATGGGTAACATAAGCACTTATTATTTTTAGGTTGATATGATAAATCTTGATATAAATTGTGTATTTCAGTTGTAAAAGTTTTTGGATTAAATGTAAAACCATCTAATTTATAATATTGTGTTGTCATTTGACCTGTTGGTTCTGTAATTGTAGCAGTATGAGGTTGTAATAAATTACCATCAGGAGGTTCTAAACCTAAAACTGCACTAGGCACAACATAAATACCTTGTACAGCTTGTAATTTATCTTTAGCATTTAACATCATCAAAAATCTTTCAAAATCCATAACACCTCTAACATTTTGACTTATTTTAAATCTAAATATATATGCTTCAGCACCAGTAACAACACCATTCCATATAGTAGCACCTTGCATATTTTTATCATTTTCTAAATCATAAGTACTCATTACTACTATATAGGGGTCTTGTAAGTATAAACTGTCAACTGTAACATTTCTAACTTGATAATTATTACATGCTAAACTTTCATCTAATGTATGCAATCCTATTGTATCATCTGCAACATGTTCTCTCTCAACCCAACATGGTTTTTTTACTAATTTTTCATACCATGTTGACCATTCGTCAATAGTAAAAGAAATTTCACCACAACCATCACTTTTGTACTCAACACTATCTATCCATGCAAAAAACCATTTATTAGAATAGTCTGGATTTTGAAAAGCTATATAATTAGATTGTAGACATTGACTATAAGAAAAATGTGTTTTGATTGTTCCTCTTTCTCTAATAAATGAATAATTACTTGCTGAAGCTACTTGATTAGCTCTACACAATGAAAGCATTTGTGCTTCAGTATAATTTAAAACATTATTATAATTTCTATCTAATTTTATATTTTTACATATTATTATTTGACTGTTTCTGTCTGCCATCTTTCAACCTCTCTTTCATTTTTTTATATTTTATCATTTTCTTATTGAAAAGTCTATAACTTGTTTGAAATTAGCACCGCATAAGTCATCACTATAAAAAATATTTGTTTCTCTGAATGTGTCAACAAATAATTTTTGTAGTTTTTTATTTTTAAATGTAGGATTGTAAATATCTCTTTGCCAATATTTACTAATATCAATTTCATCTGAAAATACTATGGTTTTCTTTTTTATATCTGTATATTTAGGGTATATAAACCAACAACTTTTAGGTTCTGTTTTATCTTTTAAAAATTCGCATATAAATCTAAAACCTTGATATTGAAAAACAAAACGAAATGTCGCCTTGTATTCTTTATAACTCTTAGGTAAATGAGGTTGGGGGGTTGTTTGCCAACCACCCTTATCAATCATTTTTGAAGCATTACCTATTGCCATAGTTTTTCCACCTGAAGCTTGACAATATTCTATTGCTATTTTTACATCATTAGCTTCATTGTGTATTGTTTTTGTTGCAATTTCACCTTGTTTCAATTTTCTAAAAATACTATCTAAGCCCCATGCTTTAAAATACGGACATACTTGAGATATAGAGTTACCTACAAGCCACATTTTAGTAGTACCTCTTTTTCTATCTATAGTTGAATATAATATCATTAGTTTATCAGGTTCATGTGCTATATACGAACCTCTTTCCATAAATTCCTCAAATATAATACTATCAACATCTAAGAATGAAGCACCTGAATAATGTTGTTCTGTAGATAATGCTAAAACATAACCTATTTTTTCATGTCTTTTTACTTTTCCTGTTGTTTCATCATATATAGCAAAATATACAACTTTTTTCCACACTGATATACAATTATATTTTCCGTTTGTTAATCTTGCTACATCAACATCTGAAAAGTATTGTTCAATCCATAAATTTGTTATATCAGCAACCCATCTACGCAGTAGTATAAATCTTTTACCTGTTTCTAAATAATGTAATATAGCTTCTTCATGCTTCAAGCTATAAGATTTTCCGTTTGATTTTTCACCATATATAAGGTTGAAATCTGCGTTTTCTTTTTTAATTCTTTTATTTGTATAATATACTTGCGTTGACATTATTCATCACCACTTTCTAAATTATAGCAATCATTTAATATTTTTGTATATTGCTTTTCTATTTCATGTTTTACTATTTTAGCACTTTGATGATTATCTCTCTTATACATATTTGACATATCTATTTTTTTATCTTTACAAATTCCTGATGTTGTTATCTTATTAAAATTTTTTATAAATTCTAATTCTTTTGACATTTAATCACCCCTTTTTTTATTCTTGATATATAGCCCTTGCCGAACTATCTTCATCAATACTTTCAGCATAGAACTCTGATTTTCCTAACACATAAGTACATGGTATAACACAACAACCTGATTTATCTGTTACTTCAAACTCAACACCATCTTCGTCAACTAATGTAAACGGTTGTTGTTCTTCACAATACATCAATAAATTTTTATTTGTATCTTTATGTTGAAATACAAAATTGTCTTTAAAATCATCTATACTTTTTAATGCCTTAGCACCGAATTTTTGGTACACCTGCTACTGTTATTTCTAATACTAATGCTTTTTCATCATCTTTACTAATAACATTATCTGTATCTTTTAGTTTAGATAATTTTTTATATTTATAATAAGCATATTTTTTAGCACCGTAAAGTTTTAAATACTTCATAGTGTGCGTCTAAGTCAAATAAACCTAGCATGTGTTCAATTCCATCAACATCTTTAGGTTTATATTTATCTATATCAATTTGTAACTGTTCTGAAACATATTTAATTTTTCCTTGTACAAATTTATTATAATCTTCTATAACAGTTTTATCATAACCCTCAGCTAATTTCATACTGTCTGTATCACAATATATTACATAATCGTCAAGTTTTATAACATTTCTAAGTAAATTATTTCTTGCATATCCGCGTAACCCATACACCATAAGCAAAAGATAAGAAACTAGCTTTCTTTTCATCATTTAATTTATCAATAATTTCTTCATTTGTCAATTTTACTTCGTCCCATGTTTTATTATCATGATTTATTTTTTCTTCATCATTATAAAATACTACTTCATCTCTGATATTATTGGTTACCGACATTCCGATACAAACTATTAAACAGACCGCTTGCTGATGGCATATTCCACTTCTTTTCCCTCAACATTTTTATATTTTGTTTTATCTATATATTTTTGTAAAACAAATTCTATAAATTGTTTTGGTAGATAATTATAACTAGAATAATAACATTCTAATATTTCATATTCTACAGGTTTATCTTCGTATATATCTTTATGAGTATCTAATATAAATCTAAAATCAATATCAGTTAATGTTATTGTTAGTTCTTCAGCTTGCATTACTCTACCATTATCATCTACAGAATTTTTTATAGATGTACATTTACTACGTGATATAAAAGTATTAAAATATTTACATTTTATATTTTTAAATTTTACAACTAACAGATAAGCAAAACGATTTGACATTCTTTCAGCCCTTGTTATATTGCATTTTTTAAATTCTGTAGCGGGGTACTTGTGTGTCACTAAACAATACGGATAGCTTGAACAAAAATCCCAACTATCCACATTTTCCATTATAGTATCACAATATATCCAATTTCCGATGGGTGTATCCGTCCTGCAAATGCCTGTACTAATAAATTATATACATGGGGATCTGTATTTACCGCATTTCTAACCTTTCGCTTATAAGCATAATCTTTTAATACTAATTCTTTTAGTTCGCGTCTTACATGACCTGTTGATGTTAATGGTATTTTATCAACTCTTTCATATTTTTCTAATTCTCTTTTTATATAGTAGTATATAACTAAACAATCATTTTCACAATAACCGTAATTCTTTATCAGTCAACTTTGTTAATGAATGTCTTATTTTAGTATAATCTAAGTCACCTACCATTTTTTCAACTGGTAAATTATAAGTTTTTGGTATATATTTCAATGCACAATTAGTCAAAAATAAACTACACCTGAATTCAAAATTGTAAGTACTACAAATTGCTTTCATAACTTTATGTGCTTTTCTTGCCATGACTGAATCAAAATTCAAAACACTTTTTAAATATTGAAATTCAAACGCTAAATTGTGAATAAAGCAAATTTTTCTTTCAGGTATATAAGAATATATAGTATTAATAAAAAGTTTAAAATCAGACCAATTTCGTCCGTAATAAACCCTATCATTGATTGAAAACATCCATATATACATACAAGAACGAAATTCACATTGTTCTTTTTCTTCTTCAGATATATTTTCATATTGCCACGCATGATAAAACTTATTATTCAAAATAAAATATGATGTTGTTTCAATGTCAAATGTATATATTGTATTATCAACTTTTTTTCGTATTCCCTGAATATCACCACAATGACCGTGTGTAATCAGTCCAATATATCATTTAACATCACCTCTAATTAAAATATTTTTCTAGTATTCTTTTAGCTTCTTCTTTTAGTTCTTCATCACTTCCGTGGACTATTTACATATTCTTTTAATGATTGTAAAAATTCTTCTTGTCTTGCTTTTAATAATCTTTCTTCAAATTGTTCATCAGTTTCCTTAAATTTTTCACCTTTTTCATTTATTCCTTTTTTTATAGATTTTTTAATATTGTTATCTCTTTCAGATGTAGTACCAATAAAATTTATAAAATCAGAACCCTTAATATATTTAGGTATTTTTGTTATGTTTTTATCTTCCCATATTCTTTGAATAACATCAGCAGTTGAATATGTAATATCAGCTGATGTACTCATAGAATTTTTTACTGCTTCCCTTGTTTCTTTTATACCCTCAACTGTACTTGTTTTAGAATTTAAAAATTGTTTTGTTGCATTTATAGTTGCTCTCATCTGCGGTATTGACATATTCTCCCTCATGCTAACTCTACCAGATTTAGTAAAGGTTTGGGCCTTTTCAGACTCAAGCCTTTGCCTTAAATTTCTTGATGCCCATGTATCTTTACCGAAATTGACTTTCAACTTTTTTCAATCTTTTATTAGCCTCTCTTGCAAGTTGCCTCATTTCTAACATTAATTCTATTTCTTTATCACTTTTCTTTTTAGCCATTTTGACATCATTCCTTTATAATTTATTATACTAATTCAAAATCAAGTGATTGATTTTGTGCTCCACTTCTTAATGTTTTTATTATTCTAATTTTTAAACCATTAATTTCATTTCCAAAATCATATATAGCATTGATTAAAGCATAACCAAATGTTTTAGAACCTGTTGCGTAACTTGTACCATCTTTATCTACAATTACAACAGACATTGATGTTTTTGTATCTGCTAATATTTCACCTGTTTGTGCGTCATATATTGGTGTATCTAATGGTTTAACATATTTTTTAATTAGTATTTTATCTATTGTAATTTCTTGACCTACACAATCATTCAATTTTTTATCAACATGCTTTCCTAAGTTGAATATTAATTTTTTATCTTTTATATTTGTTAATATATCAGGTCTTGATATATTTCCATTGAAACCATCGTTTGAAAATTCTGAAAGTTGATTATTTATGTTTTGTGTTGCTAATGATGTTTCTTTTACACTTTCTGTATCTTGATATTGTTGTTCTACTGTTTTTTCATCAGGTTCATATCCATTAGCTATTTTATCCATTTCTTGTATATGTGTTATATGTTGTGATATAGTTATGAATTCATCATTTTCATTTAAACCTGATAATGTTGCCTCATCTTTTAAGCTATCTAAAAATTGTTCTGTAGTAATTTTCATTTTAGATAATGTTTCCTTTTGTCCTAATGATAACATCTTTTCTAATGTTTCTACACTCATTTCTTCAATTTCTCCTATTGTTAATAATCTACTCATAATAATACCTCATTTCTCCTATTTAACGCATAGGTGCAAATTTTGCTAGTTACTTTGATTAAGGTTGTTTCCCTTAACTATGGTCATTATACACCTAACCTATGGTCAATGTCAATAGTATTTTTGAAATATTTTATATTACAATTTTGTAAT
>Ga0326513_10002033_pt1 | contig 15124 bp, 23 predicted proteins | sample 2_2465_0518_D_FD_203654 | JGI IMG/M metagenome (GOLD analysis project Ga0326513, IMG submission 203654) | Bovine rumen microbial communities from UC Davis, California, United States - 2_2465_0518 | ecosystem: Host-associated > Mammals > Digestive system > Stomach > Rumen | place: USA...
TGGCAGGCATGGCGAGGTGAGGCTGGGAGCGTTCGGGACTGGTGAGATGTGGCAAGGTTTGGCAGGCATGGCAAGTCGGGTTCTGGTCCGGCAAGGTGGGTTTTGGCTCGGCAGGCATGGCAAGGCAAGGCTATGAATGGTAGTGCAAGGCGTAGTGAGTCGAGGCGCGGCGCGGTATGGCAGGCAAGGCGCGGCAAGGCGCGGCGAGATGCGGCGAGGCTTTGTCTGGCGAGATGCGGCAGGCTAACAAAAAACAAAACAGGAGGTCTATATGGACATTAGAAAATTTAATGAACGGATTGAATGGAAACCCGGTTCGCAGATTCATGCGGACGCAGACAAGGCAATGGAGGTTATGAACAACCTCCGCGAGAAGAAGGGGCTGTCGCCTCAGTCCCTTCTCGACGCAAGCAGGCCGGAAGGCTCCGTCCTGCACGGTGAGTTCGAGTGGGACGACACGGTCGCCGCCGAGGCGTATAGGCTCCGACAGGCAGGACACATTATCCGAAGCATCGTAATCGTTCACGAGAAGGCCCCGGAGGCGGCACAGCAGAAGACGGAGCGCGTTATTTCCCGGGCGTTCTTCCCGACGCACGACACCGACGACGAACGGCGCGGGACTTACGAAAGCGTAACCGTTATTGCGTCCAGCGCGGACATGAAAGCGCGGCTCATGCAAGACTGTTTGAAAGAACTCCGCTGGATGCAAAACAAATATTCCGCGCTGAAGGAAGTCATCGAAATGCTCAACCCGCCGATCCAGCTTTTGCAGGCGGCGATTGAGGAAAAAGACGCGGGATAACAGGAGGAACGATAATGCGCGAATCGACGCTGATTAGCGAACTAATCAAGCGGCTGTGGCCTACGGTACACCTTTACAGAGCGAACGCAGGAACATTTCGATCCATTGACGGAAGTCATATTATCCGAGGGATGCCGAAGGGGTTTAGCGACCTCTTCGGCGTGATCCCCCGCCAGCTGACGGAGAGCGGCGAAGCGCTCCCGGTATTCCTCGAGGCGAAAATCTACCCGAACCGCGCAAGCGCGGAGCAGATCGCGTTCCTGCGCGAGAAGCGCGCCGAAGGGTGCGTCGCGGGTGTCGTCTACGACGTCGAGGACGCATGGAAGTTGATTTCACCGCATTTGAAGAGGTGATTTGATGGGTAACATGGCATACTTTCCGGCGTATTTCAGTTATGCGCGAACGCTGTCCGGGCTGACGGATGAGCAGTTCGGGCGCGTTATGCGGGCGGCTATTGAATACACCGAGAAAGGCACCGTCCCGGATTTGGATGCTCTCGAAATGATGGGCTTCGCGTTTATCAAAGAGGACATTGACCGGGCAAAGGATCATTATGAAACCGTCTGCGAACGTCGCAGGGAGGCCATCAATAAGCGATGGGGCAAACGTGATAATGATTCAAACGATACAAAAGAATACATTAGTATAGAAATGAATACTATTGATAGTAAAGCAAAAGAAAAAGAAAAAGCAAAAGCAAAAGAAAAAGCAATAGCAAAAGCGAATATATATAGCGCGTCTGACGACGCGAAGCCGACACGCGCGAAGGCGAAGCGATTCTCTCCTCCGACGGTGGATGAGGTCGCGGCATACTGCGCCGAATGCGGCTACGGCACAATCAACCCGGAGGCGTTCGTGGACTACTATGAAGCGCGCGGGTGGAAGATCGGCAGTCAGAGCATGAAGGACTGGAAAGCGACGGTCCGAAATTGGGCGCGGCGGGACGCGGAGAGACAGACGCAGGCGGCAGAACTTGACCGCGATCCGATGCTTGCATATCTGGACAAGGTGATCGCGGGGGAGGCATAACATGACGCGAGAAGAGACCGCTTTGATTATCAAGACGCTTCGGCTGAGCTATCCGGGGTTCTACTCCAAATACAAGCCGGGCGACTTCACCGATCTGGTCGCGCTCTGGTCGACGATGTTTGCCGACGAGGACGCCGTGATCGTCACCGAGGCCGTGAAGAACCTGATCAAAACGCACACGGGATTCCCGCCCGAGATCGCGGACGTGAACGAAAAGATCGCGGAGCTAACGAGAGCAGCGACGGGTGAACCGACTGACGAGGAGTATTGGATCATCCTTCGGCGCGCGCTGGCTAACGGCACATGGGGCGCGCAACGGGAGTTTGACGCGCTCCCGGAGCCGTTGAAACGCTATTGCGGGTCACCGTCATGGCTGAGAGATCACGCCGTGATGGACACGGAGGTCGTGGACTCGGTCGTTCACGGGCAGTTCTTGAAACAGTTCCCGGCAGTGAAGAGGGCACAGGAGTATCGCGAATCCATGTCGCCCGCATTGCGCGAGGCAATCATGAGGCTTTATAAACCGCTTGACGGCGGCGAATACCGACCGCTGAACGAAGCGGATTTCAATTCGGCGCGAAACAACGTCCTCGCGGCGTTGGAGGCATAACAACAACAAGCGAAAGGAAGAAAACATCATGAAAAGCAATCAGTACAACAAGCGGGCACACGAAGCAGGACGGGTCGTCCTCTGGTGCGTCCTCGGCCTGTTGGCATTCGGCGCGGCGGCTGCGTTGTTCGCCGTCACGCTTGCGGACAACATCAAACGGACACGCGCGGAGCAGACGGCGGAGATCGTCGTCAACGGCTCCGGGGCGGTCGCGGTGATCGATCACGAGGAATTCTTCGGCGCGCCGGAGGCTCCGGCTGAGGGCGTTGGGTACGTCACCGAGACCGCGCCCGTGCGGGATATTTGCACGCCGGACTGGAATCTTAACACCTCCCGCGTCGGGTGGAACGGCAGGCTTGCCGAGGAATGGGAGCTTGATCTGTATGCGAGGATCGTGTACCTCGAATTCTGGGGGACTTCCCCGGAATGCACCGAGGCCGGAGCGGATTCCATTCTCCGGCTGTGGGAGCTGGGCGAGTACGGCGACACGCTCGGGGAACTCCTCTCCGCGCAGTACGCGCCGGGGTACTACGTGTATAGCCCGTATGCCTACGTATGGGATTGGGAGTATGACGCCGAGGGCCTCGCCGTCATCCGCGCGCTGTGCGAGGAACGCTTCACGAACGGGCCGGAGTGGTGCGCGCCGTATTTCCGGCTGTGGTACTATCACGACTGGGCGGTGCCCGCGTATAAGATCGACGGAGTTTACTTCTCCGTTCCGAGGAGGTGGACAGATTGACGCATCTGTCTCTGTTCTCCGGTATCGGCGGGCTCGATCTTGCGGCGGAAGCCGCCGGGTTCGTAACGGTAGGACAATGCGAATGGGCTGACTATCCGACGCGGATCCTTGAAAAGCACTGGCCAGACGTACCGAGATGGCGGGATATCCGGACGCTAACGAAAGGAAGTTTTTATGAAAAAACAGGACTTGAGACAGTTGACGTTATTTCCGGAGGATTCCCCTGCCAGCCGTTTTCCGTCGCCGGGAAGCGCGGAGGCGCGGAAGATGACCGTTACCTCTGGCCAGAAATGCTCCGCGTTATTCACGAACTGCAACCCGCTTGGGTCGTTGGTGAGAATGTGCCTGGAATCGTCAATCTGGCACTCGACAAGGTGCTTTCTGATCTGGAAGGTGAAGGCTACACCGGGCAGGCGTTTATTATTCCGGCTTGCGCCGTCGATGCCCCGCACAGAAGAGACCGGGTGTGCATTCTGGCCTACGCCGTCAACGGGCGCGGCTCTCTGCGGCGGGACGGGGAATTTCAAAACGCTGAACCGGATGGCGGAGCGCGGCCTGATCACGGAGGACGAACGCCGGGAGCTGTCAAAGGGCAACGGCGGGAAGACGAATCCGGAGCTTCTGGAATGGCTGATGGGCTACGAAGCGCAGTTCACGAAGATGATTCCGACGCCGACGGCAGCGGATCACCGGGGCGGATGCTCGACGCGGTACTGGACACCGGATTCACGGACTGTTCATGTAGAGAGAGAGAGAGAGAGAGAGAGAGAGAACAAGGGCCGGGGATACGACGGACGTCTGAGGTCGTTCCTGGAAGTCACTCCGCGTGGGAGAATTGGCCAGATGAACCCGGAGTGGGTCGAGTGGCTGATGGGGTATCCCACCGGGTGGACCGAATAAAGGCTCTCGGGAATGCCGTTGTGCCGCAGCAGTTTTACATATTTTTCAAATTGATTCATGATATTGAGGGAGGTGACGGGGATGCCTGACCGAGAAAAGGTGATCCGGGGGCTGGAACGATGCGCCGGAATAGACTGTACAGGGTGTCCATATCAAAGAATTTCACCTTGTCAAAACAAACTGGTGGCTGATGCTCTCGCCCTGCTGAAGGAGCAGGAGGCGAGGGTGATGACATTCGAGGAAATTAAGGATAACATTGGCGTTCCGGTTTGGGTCGAATATGCCGATGATGAGAACTGGAACGGATATGGGGTTCCGACAGCTGGCAACGAGGTTTATATTATGATCTTCGGGGTGAACGCTCATTGTATGCATAACGCGCCTTCAGACAATGTGAAATGGCGGTGTTGGACTTCCCGCCCGACGCCGGAGCAGATGCGGGACACGCCGTGGGAAGGAGAAGACAATGGATGATTTTGATGCCGACGAGGTCGTGAAGGGAATGAGAGCCTTATCGGAAGCCTTATCGGTAGTATTCAAGTATTTAGATGACGCTCTAACAACAATAACGGAAAATCTGCACGTATTATCCGAAGCGTATATTGCTCAATCCGAAGATACAGAAGAGGATTTCGAAGACGAGGATTCCGGCATTCCCGAGCCGACTGACGATTGCATAAAGCGGAGCGATGCGCTGAAAGCAATTCTGGGAGTGTCGATATACGACACGATAGAAGAGCTGGAGGGAGCAAGGACGATTGCCGAAAACACATGGGCCGATGGCTTGTACGACGCTTACAAAATCATCGAAGAGGAAGTGGACGCCGCCGACGTGGAGCCTGTGAGATATGGATATAACGTGAAATGGGATTATCCGACATTGTTTGAGTGTTCTTTGTGCGGTTGGGAATGCTTTGATACTGTTCCGGGAGATACGAATACTTATCAATATTGCCCGAACTGCGGTGCGAAGATGCTCTCCGAACCGCCGAACCCGAAGTCACAGAAAGGAGAATACAATGCCTAACGATTACATCACGCGGCGTAATGCGTTAAACGCCGCTTGTTCAGATTGCTATTGCTGTGAAACAATAGACGAGTTTGAAGACACAACGTGTCCGGTGAAACAAAAATTCATGTCAATCCCCGCCGCTGACGTGGAGCGGGTGAAACATGGACGATGGATTCCGATAAACAGAAGCAATCCATTATGGGCGCAAATGGGAATTGCACAGCATAAATGTTCTGAGTGCGGAAGCGAAGAAGTGATTGCAAGAAAGCTATGCCCTGAGTGCGGCGCGAAGATGGACGATGAACTGCCGAAAGGAGAAGATGATGACAACAAAAATCTGTGACCGTTGCGGAGCGGAAATCCGCGAGTTTCCGTGGCAAGCGATGACATTTCCGACGTACTCGGTCGTGAAAATGAACATCGAGCCGGTCGGGGCGGTGCCGGTTGACCTGTGCCGGAAGTGTCAGGATGCGCTGACGCAATGGCTGAAGGCCGAACCGGAAGAAAACAATATCGTTGAGGTAAAAAATGTCAGCATGAAAGAATGGGAAAGGATGAAGAAGAAATGAAATGGCTTATTATGACAATTGTGTGTTTAACGATTGGGAGTGCGTTGTTTTACGCCGCATTAAGGCTTAGAAGACGAGCGATTGATGCAGAGGCAGATAGCCGCGAGGAAAGTCTATGTGAGACGTTGATGACGTTTTGCACTTTTGCGGCAGCTCTCTCGGCGTTGACAACGATTGTATTCTTCTTCGTGTTTATTCTTAATATTGCGGGGGTTATAAAATGAAAATCGTACTTGACCACGGCGCGTTACCGCCCATCCGTGCGCACGCTGACGACGCGGGGCTGGACATCCGGTCCCCCGTCGATGTCATCATCAAGCCGCACGCGTCCGTCCTGATTGATACGGGCGTACACGTCGCGATCCCGCGCGGGTGCGTTGGCTTCCTGAAATCGAAGTCCGGGCTGATGTGCAATCACGATATTACATCGGACGGTACCGTCGACGCGGGCTATACCGGGAGCATCCGGGTGAAGCTGATCAATCACGGGGATTATCATTATACCATCCGGCGCGGGGACAAAATCACACAGCTCGTCGTTCAGCGGTGCGAGCTCCCGGACGTGGAGATCGTGGACAGCCTGCCGGAGACGGCGAGGGGCGCGGGCGGTCTCGGGTCGACGGGGAGGTGATGGCATGGCGATCAAAAATCTCCTCCCGGGCTACTGCTCCCAATGCGGCAAGCACAAGGCGCGGGAAGGGCTGAAAACCTGCCGGGAGTGCGCGAAGCGAAACCGCGAATACTACGAGTATAAGAAGCGGCGCGACGGCATCTATCAGGGGCATCAGGGGCGGCATTCGGCCTACACCTTCACCGTCCGGAACGTCTACTTCATCCGCGACGACACGCTCGTCCCAGGCGATGTGGTCTTCGAGGGCGACGTCCACGGTGCCGCCGAATTCGTGGGGGTCACGGTCGGTCGGGTGTGGGCCGTGACGCAAAAGACAGGGCGCGGGCTTGTCGGATATGACCGGGATTATGACACATATAACTACCAGATAGAACGGAGATTGAAAGATGAAACTGCCGAAGATTGATCTGCCGCATGGGTATTTCATCGTCCCGCTCCCGGACGGCTGGAAGGCGCGGGCACCGATGGGGGAGCTGGTCGGGTATTATGATACCCTGATGGAGTGCGTCGTCGCGTCCGCCGAGCATTACGCGCGGAAGGTGCTGATCGCGCGGGGCGTCAAGGAACAGCGGGACATTCCCCTCGGAGAGGCGGAGATGGTGCTCGGCGACATCAAGGACGATTTCTTCGCGGTGCTCATGAACGGTCATGACCCCGATTTGACATTATAAGGCACATTGTGATATAATAGGTGTGGGCGGGTGGTTTGTTTTCCGCCTCCTGTCCCCTCCTTTCCATGCCGCGGGCGTAAAAGCGGCAGGGCGGCGCGTGGGTTTTTCGGCGCGGACGGGCGCACTTGTTCCCGCGTGAACGTCTCCCCGGTGAAATTCCGGTTGCCAGCCCCGGCGGGTGGCGGCGTGCTTTTTCCTTCCTTTCGCGCGGTCTCCGGGTTCGATTCCCGGACGGGGCATCTATCTCAATTCAGGAGGATTTTATGGAAGAACTGCGGATCGAATACCTTCCCGTGGACGCGCTGAAACCGTATTCCCGCAATGCCAAAAAGCATCCGGACGAGCAGGTCGACCACATCGCAAACAGCATCAGGGAGTTCGGTTTCCGCCAGCCGCTGGTCATTGACCGGGACGGCGTTCTCGTCATCGGACACGGGCGGCTTCTGGCGGCGAAAAAGCTGGGGCTTGAAACCGTTCCATGCGTCCGGGCGGATGATCTGACGGACGAGCAGATCAAGGCCCTGCGGCTTGCGGACAACAAGACGAACGAATCCGGGTGGGATTTCGCCGCGCTCGAGGAAGAGCTGAACGAGCTGGAAGCGGAGTTCGACATGAGCGAGTTCGGGTTCACCGAAAACGCCGTTGACACCGACGCGCTGGATGATCTGTTCGCGCCAGCCGAAGAAAAGCCGAAGGACGAAGAGCAGAAACAGATCAAGTGTCCGCATTGCGGTGAATGGTTCACGCCGTGAAAATGTTTCTGGCTGGGGTAGAATCCCGGCATTGGATTTTGGAGGGATATGCAGGTATTTCTCGCGGGGATGAATTATCTCCATCCGATGGTGACAGCCTTGTTACAGACTGTTCATGTAGAGAGAGAGAGAGAGAGAGAGAGAGAGGCTGACGCAAGGTGAAGATTTACCTCGCGGGAATGGTGAAAAGCGCACAGCCGGAGATTCATGCAGTTATTCTTGGCAGGGGTCGCCCCGTGGCGGAGCGGGGGGGGGGGTACGACCCAATTATCCGCGAGCACAAACCATATATTCTGGAATCGTTCTATTACGCCGATTCCGACACCGAACGCCTGATCCCCTACTACGGCGATTTTTTGTTAGACAGCGGCGCGTTCACGTTCATGGGCGGATTCGATTTCCGCAACAATCAAGGGAACACGAATTTCGAGGAATACATAGAACGCTACGCGGATTTCATCAACCGAAACAAGGTTGAGAAATATTTCGAGTTAGACGTCGATGTGTGCGTCGGCTATGAAAAAGTCAAAGAATACAGGCGCACGCTCGAACGGCTCACAAATCGACAGCCTATTCCCGTTTGGCATTCAACGCGCGGCAAGGACGATTTTATCCGTTGCTGTGAGGAATATCCTTATGTCGCTCTTGGCGGAATAGTGGGCGGAGAATGGAGCGCAAGCGCGGAAAAATACATTCCGTGGTTCATATCAACCGCGCACAGACACAACGCAAAAATCCACGGGCTCGGCTACACGAAACTGAAGCAGCTGAGGGAATATCATTTCGACAGCGTGGATTCTACGGCGTGGACGACGGGGAACCGGTTCGGTTATCTGTATTATTTCGACGGAACGACCATGCAGAAGCGGACGGCTCCGCCCGGACACAGGATCGGCAATTCAAAAGCGGCGGCGCTTCATAACTATACGGAATGGATTAAATTCCAGAAATATGCGGACACGCATTTATAATCAAGCTGTTATCCAAAACCAGCTATAAAAAAATTAAGGTGGTATCATCATGAATGAATTATTGTTCTTCGGCGCGGCCCTTGTCTCCTATTTCGGCGTTGCCCTTGTGGCAAAAAAGTTCGGCAAAAGCGGGCTGATGGCGTGGGTGGCTGTCAGCGTCATTCTTGCCAATATCGCGGTCACGAAGCAGGTCAGAATGTTCGGGCTTGATGTCACGCTGGGGAATATCCTTTTTTCCTCGACCTATCTCTGCACGGATATTATCTCCGAGGTGTACGGTAAAGAGGCGTCGAAGAAAGCAGTTTATGGCGGGCTGATTGCCGCCATTGGTTTTATCCTGTTCGGCTTTATCGTCAACGCGACATTGCCGAACGAATTTGATTTTGTGGACGGGCCGTTGAAGGAGATTATCACGTTTTCTGCCAGAACAACGACGGCGAGCGTTGTATGCTTCTTCCTCTCGAACCTCTGCGACGTATGGCTGTTTGAGCGGTTCCGCAAGCATTCGACAAAAAACCTTTGGCTGAGAAACAATGTCTGCACGATTGTCTGCAACTGCCTCGAAAATTTCGTCATGATTTTTGGCGCGTTCTGGGGCATCTACGACGCGGCGACGTGCGCGTCTATTGCGGCTTGCACCTGCGTTGTGGAAATTATCGCAGGTTTGCTTGATACGCCTTTCGTGTATCTTGGGCGGAAATGGGCGTTAAGGGAGTGATCTTATCGCAAAAACCGGAAGGCCGAAAAAGGAATACAACCGGAAACTCTTTGTCGATCTGATCGGCCTCGGGTGCGGCGCGGATGAAATCTGCTGGGTTTTCCGGGAAGAGGACGGGAAGCCAGCCAACATCGACACGGTGTCCCGTTGGTGCAAGCGGGAGTTCGGATGCACTTTTCAAGAGTTCCGGGTAAAAAACGGGGCGATGGCCTTGAAAGTGGCGGTGCGGAAGAATCAGCTTGAACTATCGAAGAAATCGGCGGCGATGGCTATTTTCCTCGGGAAGAACTACCTCGGGCAGACAGACAATCCGCAGGTCATCACGGAACCTGAGACAGCCACCGCCGACGACGCCCTGACCGCCGCGCTCCGGGAAGAGGCGGCGAAGATGGAGGCGGAAGATGCCGCTGAGTGAGAAGCAGCGAAAAATCCTCGTCTTCCCGTTCACGCACTTTGACGCGATCATCGCAGACGGCGCCATCCGCTCGGGCAAGACCTCCATCATGACCGTGTCGTTTATCGATTGGGCGATGCGGGAGTTCAGCGGTCAGCGGTTCGGGCTGTGCGGAAAGACCGTCGATTCGTGCGTGAAAAATCTGATCTCGCCATATCTAAACACTGGCTGGGCGAAGGAGCGGTATTCGCTGAAATGGCGGCGGTCGGACAAGGTGCTCGAAGTCCGGCGCGGCTCCCGGGTGAACTGGTTCGAGGTATTCGGCGGCAGGGATGAAAGCTCCTTCATGCTGATCCAAGGCCGGACGCTGGCTGGGGTGCTTCTGGATGAGGTCGCGCTTATGCCGCGTTCGTTCGTCGAACAGGCCCTCGCGCGGTGCTCCGTCTCCGGTTCGCGGCTGTGGTTCAACTGCAACCCCGGCCCGCCGTCGCACTGGTTTTATACCGAGTGGATTCAGAAGGCCGCGGAACACAACGCGCTGCACCTGCATTTTGACCTCGACGACAATCCCGGCCTGACGGCGGACGTGATCGCGCGGTATGAATCCATGTACACGGGCGTCTTCTATCGGCGGTACATCCTCGGGGAATGGTGCCTTGCCGAAGGGCTGGTCTATGACTTCGGAGAGGACAATATCACCGACGAGAAGCCATCTGACGGCGAGTTCTACATCTCCATCGACTATGGCACCATGAACCCGTTCTCGGCTGGATTATGGTGCCTCTCGGGCGCGAGAGCGGTGCGTATTGCGGAGTATTATCATTCCGGGCGGGCGACATTCGTTCAGCGGACCGACGAGGAATACTGCGACGAGGTCGTGAAGCTGGCGGGCGACCGCAAGATCAAGCGGGTCATCGTCGACCCGTCGGCGGCGTCCTTCATTGCGGCGCTCCGGAAGCGTGGGTTCACGGTCATTCAGGCAAACAACGAAGTCTTGGACGGCATCCGGCGGACGGCGGAATATCTGCGGTCGGGGAATATCAAGATTCACCGGGACTGCCGTGACGCCATCGCCGAATTCGGCCTGTACCGCTGGGACGAGAAAAGCACCGAGGACAAGGTTATCAAAGAGAATGACCACGCGATGGATGATATACGCTATTTCGCGAATACCATCTTGCGGCACAAGGTCAAGCACGGAGGGGGTGAGTAAATGGCAACGGTCACGAGAACAGTCACACTTATCCCTTCTGGCTATACAGGCAACACCGGCGTTACGCTGACCACAAATGAAAGATACAAGCCGGAGAACGGTTACAAGGGCAGCGGCGATACATCCAACTCGGCGCGCATTTCGATGCAGACGAGCACGACGGGCTATCTGTATTATACTTTCGATACGTCCGAAATCCCGGCTGGCGCAACGATCACGAGCATCACCGGCACCGTGACTGTGCGCGTGAGCAACACGACCCGCGTGACGAATACGGTCTGCCAGCTTTACACGGGGACGACGGCGAAAGGCTCTAACGTGACTTTTGCCAGCACCACAGCGGGAAACACGGTAACGCTGTCCCCGGGCACGGGATGGACGCGGGCAAACCTGAACGACCTGCGGCTTCGGATCGGTGGAACAGGTTCGTCGTCGTCTCAGACGAAGTATATTTACTTCTACGGCGCGACGATCACAGTCACATATACCATCGCGGCGTATGACATCACGATCACGAACAGCACGTCGGCGACGGTGACGGCAAGTAATTCCTCTCCCGAAGCCGGGGAAGATGTGGAGATCATCGCCGATACGCTGACCGGCATCGCGGTCACGGATAACGGCGCGGATGTGACGGCGCAGTTTGTCGGCGGCCTGTCCGGTTCTGAATCGGCGGTGCCGGGATCATACGATACAGGCGGATCGATCAACGGCACGAACTACCAAGGCACTATCGGCAAAGGCTCCGACACGGCGAACCGGTCGGGGAATGACTATTTCTCAACGTCGCAGGGCGGTTCCGGCTCGACGTGGATTGACTACTTTTTCAACTTCTCCGCTATTCCTGCGGGTGCGACGATCCAGAGCGTCAGCGTCACGGTCAAGGGGCATTGCGAAAGCACGTCCGAAAGCCGGGAAATCTCACAGGTGCAATGTTATTCCGGGTCAACGGCAAAAGGCTCCGCGACAAACATGACGGATTCCACGACGGACAAGGTTTACACGATGTCTCCGGGTACGTGGACGCGGGACGAGCTGCAGAGCGCAAAGATCCGGCACACGATTGGCGTCTACGGCGGGCTTATGAGCGGCGCGACATGGTCGGTGACTTATGAAGTCAGCGGCTATGTCTACACGATCGCCAACGTCTCGGCGAATCACACGATCACCGTCACGTCGAGCGGCGGGAATCCTCCTGTCATCACCGTCGGCACGCCGAATGTGCAGGTAATTTCTTCCGTCACAGGTCACGATCAATGCGTCTGCACGTTCACGTCCGACCTCGCTCTGTCTCAGTGGGAGGCGCGGGCGACGAAGGCGGGGGTCACTCCGGCGCGGGGTGTCGGGCTTCTGGTAGAATCCGGCGGCGCGCTGGCGGCGAATACAAACGCGACGATCTACGTTGAGAACGAGGAGCTGACCAACGGCGACGGGGTTTACACCATCACCGTCTATGGGCAGTCCACGGGCGGCGTGTGGTCGGAATAAGGAGGGGCGCATGGACGAGAACGGAAGATCATGGTTTTATCTGACGCTCTGGCGCGGAACGCCGCTGGAGTTCACGACGGAATTCGACGCGCAGATCGGGGACACCGACCGCGCGTTTGCAAACATCAAGACTGCCGAGGCGGCAGAATCACACATCGCGACGGCGTTCTCCGGGGATGCGGCTATTCCGCAGACGGAGGCGGTAGGCGTGGATGTCATTACAGTCACGGAGGTGATCTGGCGTGTCGGTCATTGAGACGATCACGGAGCAGTCGCTTGAACTGCGAGAGGCGACAACGCGGTATATCAATATCACCTGCAAGAGCAGGGAGACCGGGGAGCCGTTCGATTTTGAGGGCTTCACGGTGCAGACACATCTGACGTTCGGCACGCGGCGGCAGTATGTCCCGACGGCCATTGTCGATAGCGTCGTGAGCTATAAGATTCCCGCGGAGGCGTCCCTCGGCGCGCGGTCGGGCATCGCGGAGACGCGAATTTTCAAGGGCGAGGACGTCTTCGAGGTCTACCGTTTCAACATCACGGTGAGGAAGGCCGACAAGCCAGACACCGCGCCGATCAGTACCGCGCCGAACGAATAATCACGAAAGAGGTACTATAATATGGCTTCTTATTTCAATCTGACGCTTGATACCCTTGCGCCGACAATATCCGCATTCACGATCAACGACGGCGCAAGCGTTACCACGAGCCGCAACGTCACGCTGAAGATTACGGCGTCCGGCGATCCGGCGTCTATGAAGATCTGGGGCATCGACGGTGTGGCGACGGAATCGGCGGCGACGTGGGAGACCTTCGCGGCGTCAAAATCCGTGACGCTGACCTCGGGCGACGGCACGAAGACGGTCTATGTCAAAGTCCGCGACGCGGTCTATAATGAATCCTCTGCGTCTTCCGACACGATCACGCTGTCCACCGCGATTCCGACCATCACGATCACCGGGCCGGATGTCTCCGTGATCTCCGAGCAGTCCGGCAAGGACACGGCGTCCTTCTCCTTCCAGTCCTCGATGGCGCTGAAAGCATGGACGGTGCGGCTGGTTCCGGCGAACAACTCTGCCCATGATGCAGGCACGCAGATTCCCACGACTGGCGGATCGACGAATATGAGCGGCACGACGCTTGCGGCGAATACGTCGAAGGCCTGCACGATCAAAGGCACAGACCTCGCGACGGCGGCGGGCGGCACGGATGGCACCTACATCATCAAGGTCTTCGGGCAGGCGTCCTCCAATGACCTATGGTCTGCATGACGCGGGGGTGTAAATGAGAACTTATCAGGACTTGATCGCCGTCGGCGAGAACAACCGCGACCGCGGGGAGTTCATTCTCGGCGCGATTTCGCAGTTTCAGGCGTCCGATCTCTGGCGGATTGCGCGGGATGCGGACGCCTACTATCGGCACCAGAACCCGACAATCATGCGGGCGCAGAAGATGGTCTATAACCTCATGGGGCAGGCCACGCCGGACATCTGGAAGCCGAATCACAAGATCGCATCCCGGTTCTACTATTATTTCGTGACGCAGGAGGTGTCCTTCCTCCTCGGCAACGGCGTACTGTTCTCGAAGCTGGCGGACAAGGACGCGGCCCTCGGTAAGGACTTCGACGTGAGGGTCATGCGGGCGGCGACGGAAGCGCTGAACGCCGGGGTGTCCTACGGCTTCTGGAACGAGGATCATCTCGAGGTGTTCCCGATCTATGGTGGTCCTTATGCGCCCTCCTTTTGTCCTCTCGACGACGAGGAGACCGGGGGACTGATGGCGGGCATCCGCTTCTGGCAGCTCAACGCCAGATCCCCGCTTCGGGTGACGCTCTACGAGCCGGACGGGATCACGGACTACATCCGCGAGGACGGCGAGGAAATCCGAATCCTTACGCCGAAACACAGCTACCGCCGCATCCGCGAGGAATCCGAGGCGACGGGAACGGAGTACCGCGAGGGCGGCAACCCGGCTGTCATCCCGATTGTGCCGCTGTACAACACGGGGCGACAGTCTGAGCTTGTCGGCGGACGCGAGACTATTGACGCGTATGATTTGATGATCTCCGGCATGGTCAACAACACCGACGAGGGAAATCTGATCTACTGGGTCCTCAAAAACGCAAACGCGATGGACGAAGAGGACGACGCGGCGTTCCTTGCACAGCTCCATCGGACGCATGTGGCCCATGCGAACGGTGACGACGGCGTGGGCGTGGAGCATGAGACGGTCGAGGTACCGTTCGAGGCATCGAAAGAGACCCTTGACCAGCTCCGGCGGCGTCTATTCGATGACTTCATGGCTCTCGACGTCAAGGAGATCGCGTCCGGGTCGGCGACGGCGACGCAGATTCGCGCGGCGTATGAACCCCTGAACGAAAAGGCATCGCAGTTTGAAGGCTGTGTCCTTGACTTCCTCGGCGGCATTCTCGCGCTGGCTGGCGTGGACGAAATGCCGACGTTCCGGCGGGACACGATCATCAACCAGACAGAGGAATTGCAGAACATCCTCCAAGCGGCGCAGTACCTTGACGCGGACACCGTGACCGAACAGATTTGCGGCGTCCTCGGGCTGGTTGACCGGAAGGATGAGATCATTGCGAAGCGCAAGGCAGAAGAGGTCGGG
>Ga0326513_10002035_pt1 | contig 15112 bp, 15 predicted proteins | sample 2_2465_0518_D_FD_203654 | JGI IMG/M metagenome (GOLD analysis project Ga0326513, IMG submission 203654) | Bovine rumen microbial communities from UC Davis, California, United States - 2_2465_0518 | ecosystem: Host-associated > Mammals > Digestive system > Stomach > Rumen | place: USA...
GAGTTTAAACTCATCACTCGCGAACCTAAAAAGATGAAAGACTTCGCCATCACGGATGCCTACTTTAAGATGTTGGAAGCCTCCATTCATCGAGCTCCAGAGTTCTGGCTCTGGACACATAACCGTTGGAAGCGAACCCACGAAGAATTCAACCTGCGCTACGACCCAGAAACAGGGCGTGTGGATTTAGGGCCGCTGGAAGAAGTGAGAAAGAAACGAAAGTTACGATAAAGAAACAAACTACTTTTTTACCGTTTTTGTTTGGCAGATACAAAAAGATATTGTAACTTTGCATAGTTAATATAATGTTTTGTCTATGGAAGAGAAAAGATACCCCATCCTTGATGAAGAAGAGCACATCGGTGCATGCAGTGAATCCGCTGTTGCAGAACCATACTACGATGTTGAGGAACTCACGCCACCCCTATTAGGACCTGCCACTTTAGAAGAGGCCTTGAAAGCACTTGACGAATCAGAAAAGGAGTTCAACGAAGGTAAGTGCATTCCTTGGGAGGACGTTATATCAGATATTACAAGGCGTTATCCTGCTTATGCATATTGAGATTTCACCAACAGCGAAGCAGCAATTGCTGACAATCACGGATTACTATGCTGAATGGGGAGGGCTACGCTCTGTCGAGAATCTTATCAAAAAAAATACAGACAAGCAGAAGAGAATTCTGAAATACCCTAAATCATACCCTATAGAACCGTTATTAGCAGAAAGAGACATAGCCTACCGTTCTGCCATCATCAACAATCATTACAAGATGATATATAGAATAGACGGAGAAACAATCACTATCTCTGCTTTTTGGGATATGCGTATGAATCCAAGAAAACTAAAGCGAATGACATTATATTAACAGTTATGATATTTGTTCGAGACAAAGGACGCATGTGCAACAACATCCTGCAATACGGGCACGTTTATGCCTGGGGCAGGGAACATGGGCGCAGAACCATGTCGATGCGCTTTGCCTATAAATACCATTACTTCCATATATGCCACACTTGCTACCACAATTTCTTCGTCTACCTCTATGCCAAGTATGCAGCCAAATTGGGATTGTTGAGGGTGGCAGACTTCGGCATTGACAGTCCCAACGCCCCAGAACACCAAGAACAACTACTACTTAACCATCGACATATAGTTGCTGAAGGATGGTATGCCCGTTGGTACGAGCTGTTTCTAAAATACAAGCAGGAAATCATCGACCTATTTCAGTTTGATGAGTGCGTTCGTGAGACGCCAACTCGTCTACTGGAATCACTACCTAAATCCGACTTGCGCTTGGGTGTCCATATTCGTCGCGGTGATTACCATCGATGGCATGGCGGACGGTATTACTACAATGACCAGCAGTATATCAGTGTCATCCGTCAGTTCATTAACCTCCATTCCGACCTGCGCATCCAACTTTTCATCTGCGGAAACGACCCTGAGCTCAACGAAGCATCGTTCCACGAGGCTTTTCCCACGCTGGACATCTGCTTCCCCAAGGGAAATCCGGGCGAAGACCTCTACCTACTGTCGCGCTGCGACCGCTTGATAGGAGCCCCCAGCACTTTTACCCTTGTAGCCTCGATGTATCACGACGTGCCACTCTACTGGATAGAATCGGCAGACCACCAGCTCAAGGATAGCGACTTTGGGCACTTCGACCAATTGTTCAAACAAATCAAATAAAAACGATATGATAAAACCAAACATCAAGCATACGCTCCGTGTGGGCTTTATTTATTTCCTGCTGAGTACCCTGCTCCTGGCCGTGGTATTTTTCTGCTATATCCTTCGCAGTGCAAGTCTCTCGTTTATGGACGTTGGTGGTTGGTTTTATTTCGTGTTGTCTTGCCTGTCGCATGCCGCCCTCTTTGCCGCCTTGCCCTACGTCCTGTTCTTTGTACCGTTGGCACTACTTGGCGACAGTGCCAGAGTCTGCGGAACGCTCATGTGTTTAGGCGAGGTTCTGCTGGTCATTGTCTCCGTCATCAACGGTTTCGTCTACGGCCTCTACCATTTCCACGTCAATGGTTTGGTATTGAGCATGCTCACTGGTCCTGGGGCTGGCGAGATATTCGTCTTCAGTCCCATGATTTACCTAAAAGGAACACTTTACATTGTAGGTATTATTACTGTTTGCGCCCTACTTCTCTGTCTGGCTATCCGTCTCGCCAGTAAGAAACACAACCATCTATGGCGCAACGGGCTTCTGACGCTACTGGGCGTTACTTTGCTAGCTCAGGGTATGCACATCTTTGCTGCCGCAACCATGAAGCGTTCTGTGCTAGAAGCCACAGGCTACTTGCCCTACTACTTTCCAATTCGCATGAACTCCATGCTCGACCGTTGGGGACTCATCGACGGCGACAAGCTGTCGCTGATGCAGTTCGACGATGGCGGTGGCGAGGGTAACCTGGCCTATCCCCTGAATCCCCTACAAGTTGAAGAGCCCGACACCTTAATGAATATTGTCATCTTCGGAATTGACTCCTGGAACTACAGGACAATGACGCGCGAGTGTGTACCTAATATCTATGCGCTGGCCGATAGTGCCGAACACTATACCGACCACTGGAGCAGTTCGAATGGTACCCGAGGCGGACTCTTCGGGCTTTTCACAGGCGTTTCATCCTACTATTGGGACAGCTTTGAGCGTTCCAACACGCAACCGCTGCTCGTCAGCAGGATGCGACAGGCGGGCTACCACATTCAGGCTTACCCAAGTGCTACCTTTGCCGACCCGCCCTTCGCCAAGATGTTCTTTGCTGGCATAGATGGTCTCAATACGGATACCAAGGGAAAGACCGTCTTTGAGCGCGACTGCCAGATAACGCGCAACTTCATTGTCGATCTCGACAAACGTGACTTGACGAAGCCTTTCTTCTCGTTCGTTTTCTACGACCTGCCTCATGCCATACAGATTCCCAAAGACCATCTCTACCACTTCAAGCCCACATGGGAGTATGCCAACTACATGGAGCTGGGCAATGACGACGACCCCACACCCTTCTTCAACCTCTACCGCAACTGCGTATGGACCGTCGACTCACTCATTGGTGAAGGCATCAGAGCCCTTAAGGAGCACGACCTATTGAAGAATACCGTCATCGTCATTACTGGCGACCACGGACAGGAGTTCAACGAGAACCACAAGAACTACTGGGGACATTGGGCTAACTACTCGCGGCCTCAGGCTGGCGTGCCTATGGTCTACTACTACCCTGGTTGCGAGTCGCGCCAGTACAAGCATCGAACTTCCCATTATGACATTTCGGCTACCCTGCTGCGCCAGATACTCGGCGTGCAGAATCCCACTTCTGATTTCTCTATGGGCTACGAACTACAAGACTCCACCTCACGCAATTGGCACATCGTGGGCAACGAACTCTTCTATGCCTTTATTCTTAACGATGGCACCATCGTTGAGAAGCGTGGAACGGGAAACGTTGTCATCTTCGATAAGGTCATGAACCAACTCGATGACTACCCCTTGAATGCCAAGGAGCTCAACGATGCCATCCTTCGTCTGAACCGTTTCTATAAAAAATAAATCCACATTATTCTCCATTCACTTTTCACAAACACGGCACCTATGACAATCATGTATCTCACCTTTGGCCAAAAGACCGAGTACCACATGCAGGCTTACCTCTCAATGCTGTCGTTCCGTCGTCAGATGAGTTCTACAGACCACATCGTCATGGTTACCACCGACCCCGAGTTCTACCACCATATCCTATCGTGGGCAGATGTCGTTAGCATCAGCGACGAGCTGGTATGTCAGTGGCAGGGTACCCACCAGTTCTTCTGGCGTGCAAAGATTAAGGCCATAGAGTTTGTGGGTAGCAAGTATCCCAACGATGATTTACTATACCTAGATTGCGACACTGTTCTTCTCGGCTCCATTGACTGGATCAGACAGCACATGGCCAATGGCCAGGGGTTGATGGACAGGGATGAGGGACACCCCATGAATATGAAAACCAAGACTCTGCGTATGTGGAAGACCATAGCTGGACACACCTATGGCGGCATCACCCTAGGTGAACAGCACCACATGTTCTGTGCTGGTGTTGTTGGCATTCCGCAAAGTCGTCTTCAGCAGATTGTCACCACCGCACTCGCGCTCTGCGACGGCATGCTTGACGATGAAGCGGAGCGCATCGTTATCGAACAGTATTCCTTATCGGTAGCAGTCTTCGAGCACGCAGGACTGACAGAAACCAAGGATTGTATTGCCCACTACTGGGCTACGAAGGATGAGTGGATGCAGGCAGCATCAGAGCTCATTGCCCGTGCACACCTCACCTCAGCCAACGCTAATGAAGAGCTCCGCCTCTTTGATAGCGTAGACTGGCACGCACTGCCCGTCTATGCTCACAAATCCAATACTGCTCGCCGTCTGCATCACCTCATCGACAAGACATTCCCCGACCGCGACCACCGCTATATCAAAGGTTAGAAACGAATGTGCTTGAACGGCACGTTACCCACTTGGGCAGCGCGGCGGGGGAAACCACTATTATACATCCGTCCCGTCTGCAGCAGGAAGGCCCGTTCGGCACGACTGATAATCAAAATGTCGGCGAAGAGCTTGATATTTACATCATCGCCAGTGTTGTCGTAGAAGTCGATGTGCTGTATCTTTCCTGGAACGTAGCTGACGAAGTCGAGCCGTTGAGCGGCATATTCAAGAAAACGCACGCTATCGGACATGAGCATTATCTTCCTACTAACGTCTAACGAACGATGCAACTGTTCAATACGTTCCACACAGCGGTCCATTAGCAGTTGCTGCTCTTCAGCACTGATGTCGAAACCGTCACGCTCATGGAAGTCGCCTAACAGGCGCTGGAAACGCAGCGAGACGGTATAATAGGAGCCGCCAAGTGGAGCCGTATATCGACGGACAGCGCTTTCAACCTTCTCCGTTGGCTTAAACAGCTCAGTAAACAACTCCCCGAACTTCGTACCCCGAGGCAACAGATGTGCGTTGGTATAGACATGAGACTGCCGGGGAGCCTCGCGGAAACATTTCTTGAACCATAGCTTTTGGAAGAACGGCTCTACGAGAGTGCCGTTGCTGCCGCAGTACATGATACGACTGTCCTTCGGATTATACGAGATGGCCTCTTCGCTGATGCGCCAATCAACGGTATTCGGCTCCAAATAATCCTCTAAACGGAAGGGATTTACAAACCAGATGCGGAAGTCATAGCCCATCTCCTTACTGACATAGTAAGCCGATACCATGCCGCGCAAACGGTCAGTCATGCCGTAGTGGTCGGTACGCCCATCGAAAAGGCAGATGACCTGCTTACACTCATTCTTTGCCCTCGGTGCATCCTCAGAATAGTAATGATCTAACTCTGCCGCCTTGCGTCGCCACTTGCCACGCTGCTTAAACAAGTTCTGAAACACATTCTGAAATTCCTTGCCCGTTCGGTGGATTAGCCCTTCTTTTCCTCTAATCAAAATCATTGACACTCCTCCTTCTCATTTTCAAAGTTGATACGTCCCTTCTCAATGACCAGTGGCCGGCGACGCACTTGAGTCAGAATGCTGCCAACATATTCTCCGACGACACCGAGAAAGAAAAGCTGAACGGAAGCAAAGAGAAAGAGTCCGATGATGAGGGGCGCAAAACCCAGTTGGAATTCATTCCAATAAAGCAATTTATAAACAAAATACACAACGGCAACAATTAGACTCAGGGCACTGCTGACGAAACCAATAAAACTGGCCATACGCAGAGGCACTTTCGAATGGTTCACGAAGCCAAGCATCGCCATATCATAAAGGGTGTAGAAGTTGTTGTGTGTCTTGCCATGAAGACGCTTGGGTTGGGTGAAACTCACCTCACCAAGAACACCACCATATTCAGCCACAAGGCCACGCATGTAAGGATAGGGATCATCGATAGAGCGCAGCAACTTTACGAATGAGCGGTCATAGAGTCCAAAGCCAGTAAAGTTCTCCACCTGTCGCGTTTCACTGATGCGCTTTAGCATCTTGTAGAAGGCGGTGCGCAGGGCATACATCACAGGATTTTCTTTGCTCTTGTTCTTTACACCGATTACCACTCGGTGTCCCTTTTCCCATAGCTCTATAAATTGCGGTATCAGCTCTGGCGGGTCCTGTAGGTCAGCCACCATCAACATGGCAGCATCGCCAGTAGCTTGACAGAGACCATAAAACGGTGAGCGGATGTGTCCGAAATTCATGGCGTTCATGATGATCTTTACCCTCCTGTCCTTGGCCGCCAATGTTTTAAGCACTTCAACGGTACGATCGGTAGAGGCATTGTCGATAAAAATATGCTCATAGTCATAGCGGTCGTCCAAAAGTTCGAACTGTGCCTTTACCTGACTATATAGTTCTTCTACATTAGGCTCCTCGTTATAACAAGGAGTAACAATACTAATCTTTTTCTTCATGATGTTGGGGGATTCGGTAGACAAAATATTTCAGTAGGCCGTAGGAGCATAGTGCCACGATCGGGGTCGCTAAGATGCCAGCCCAATAGCTGTTGAAGCCTGCTACAAGCTGCAGTTTCACAATGGCTGTGTTGACAAAGTAAATAACAACATAACAGGCTACGAAGCGGGTGATAAGCCGGGGATTACTGTTGCGGAACACGAGGTTGCCTGTGGTGAGGAAATTGAAGAGTACACCAAGGACATTGCTCACCAACGTAGCAATGAAATAAGGCAATCCGATGAAGATAGCCAGACAATAGACGCCCACGCCAAAGGCGGTATTAAGCCCGCCAACGAGCACAAACCGCAGCAGTTGACTGTTGACTATGTCGTAGTAAGTGTCGATAATGTCCTTGATACTCATGTGTCTAAGGTTTGTAAATGCATTGTTGCTGCAGATCGTCAGGCATAAACGGCGCCATCTTCTCCAAAGGTGCAGAACTCATCTTACCTGTTTCCTTATCCATAAAGGATGCAGACTTTGGGAAAAGAGTTTGCTCAGGATGCATCTTTACCTCACAAATCATTGCGCCATCAGCATTAAAAACATTACTGATGGTTGACTTCAAAGCCTCATTACTTGATACGCTAACGAAAGGTATGCCATAAGCCTCAGCAATTCGCTTTAGATTAGGACAGACCACACCACTTGAAGGATTAGAACCAGTAAAATTGCCTTTGAAAAATGCTTTCTGAGTGGTTTTAATGGCCAGATAACTTTCATTCTCAAGAACAAATAGTTTTAGTGGTAGTTTATAGGTTACGAGCGTTTGCAACTCTTGCAGATTCATTTGGATAGATCCATCACCAGTTACACATATTGTTTTACCCTTCTCATTGCTGACACAAGCTCCTATAGCTGCAGGAAGTCCATATCCCATGGCTGCACAGCCTTGGTTTGCAAAAACTCGTACACCCTTGTTCACCTGCATGGCCTGATAGGTGCAAGTATATGCTGTGCCATTTCCTGTAACAACGACATCCCCTTCGTGCAATTGTTTGAACAATTCATCAGCAAACTTATAGCTATTTGCATAGCCTTCACAATCTGGATTGTCATCGAAGACAGTGGGAATTATCTTTTCTACAGACCGTCCCCATTCTCTCCAGCTTCTAAAGTCCGGAAGATTATTCTCGCTATCAACCGCTTTCAGCATTTTGTCAATAAACTCAAAGAGATTGACATGAATCGGCATATCAATATTCAACGTGGGTTTCTGCATTTCTGCCTGATCAATATCTACCATCACCTTGAATGCCTTTGGCGCCAACAAGTCGTATGCATAGCTAACTTGACGAATGCTTAAACGGGTTCCCATCACTATCAACAGATCTGAGTTCTGAACCATGATGTTGCCAATTCTGTCACCACAAATGCCAGGTTTGCCAAAACAAAGAGGATGATCATGCCAAATGATATCCGAGCCACTGATAGCTGTGACAACCGGGATATTCAGCTTCTCAGCCATCGTTATGAATTCTTTCTCACGTTTAGCCAAACGCACACCATTACCCACATAAATAACAGGACTCTTTGCTACCTTAATCTTATCAATCAGTTGCTTTATCTGATCATCTACCAAAGAGTGCTTTACTGGGTCAATGATTTCAGCAAGGTCAAATTCTCGGAACTGTGTCTCATCTACTGTTGCCCCCTGCACATCTAAAGGGATATCCAACCATACGGGTCCGGGACGCCCGTCTAAAGCAATAGCGATGGCCTTATCCAATTCATATTTAACATCTAATGGATTATAGATGGTTACAGCATATTTTGTAATCGGAGTTACCATCGAAACAATATCTGCCTCTTGGTCACCCAACTGACGAAGATTCAGATGAGGATAGGTATGCTTATATGTTGAGGTTTTAATCTGACCTGATATATAGAGCCCAGGAATGGAATCCAGATACTGCCCGAGTACACCAGTTATGGCATTGGTTCCTCCTGGTCCTGTAGTTACACACGTGACAGCCATTCGACCACAAGCGCGATAATAGCCCTCACCTGCAATAGCAGATGCTTGTTCGTGATGATTACATACATAAGTAAGCCCTTGGGTATGACCTATAGAATCATTCAAATGCATAGCCCCCCCACCAGTTACCATGAAGCAATGCTTAATGCCATGCTTTTCTACAAGATGCTTAAATATAAAATCAGATACTTTTATCATAACCTATAATTATTTATCAACAGCAAGTTTTTTTTGAATGATCACTTTTATGATGTCTTCAAATTTGGCAGTATCGATTATATCGACAACAGCCTCAGTCTTTGAGACATCCGGATTGAGCGAAACAATATGTTCTGGAGAAATCTTTCCAAAGTTCAAGGTACTGTCCGATTGGCAAAGTGTATGGATGGATAAGACAAAATCCCTTAAGTCACGCGTGTCCTTTGATGCTATATTATATATTTCGTGTCTGAACAAAGGATTTTCATAGGCGAAATCCACAAGACCGACTATCTGCCTTGCGGCATCGCCAACATATAGGAAATTCCATTTCTGAGTGCAGCTCGACAAATCTACTGGCTCATTGCGAAGCATCTTATCGATACTGCTCATTATAAGCGTCCAAGGATGGTCATTCTCTCCATATAAGCTAAATATACGAAGATGAATATATTTAATCCCTAATTGTTCCGACAATTCAAACAATTGGTTCTTCACTTCAAGTTTTGCCTTGCCATACGATGAAAATGGTCTACACTCATCATTCTCTGTTATCTTTGTTGTTACCGTTCCATATTCAGCCTGACTGCCTGCTTCAACAAAAATCTTACATCCCATACGGTCTGCAGCAAACATGGCAGCAATGGTATGAATAACATTACCATACTGTATGGTTTCCATGTTTCGTCCATCATGCCCAGTGCCCTCCCATGCCAGGTTGACAAAAACGTCGGCAGATGCGATAGCTTTATGCAAGTCTCCATATGCTGCCATTTCTGCTAACACTATTTCTACGCCTGGGGGAATCTTTGTTAGTCCTTTCGAATCCGGTCTACAGACAGCTACAACATGGTGATGCTGACTGAGGAGGTGCTCCACCAGTTCCAAGCCTATAAAGCTTGTTGCTCCAGTAATGATGTATTTCATTTGGATACAAATATATTTATCTGCTCAACGCAAAGTTGATAAACATCCTCATTCTCATATCTCTTGTACCAATCGGCCGTTAACTGGCAGCATTGATTGATATTAGTGCGAGGCTCCCATCCAAGTTGAAACTTAGCTTTACTGATGTCAAGCATCAGGAGATTGGCCTCATGGAGAGCATTTGGATGGGACACATCTTTCAGTTCTCCCTTGCCATAGTATCTGGAAAGCATAGAGGCCACATCCCATACGGATGTGATACTGTCAGCACGAGGGCCAAAATTCCAACCTTCACAATAATTAGTTGGGGATTGGAGCATCTTACTTGCAAGAAGCAGATAACCTGACAACGGTTCCAATACATGCTGCCAGGGACGAATAGCCTTAGGACAACGTATTTCGATAGGCCTGTCAGACTCCAAAGCTCTGATACAGTCAGGCACTATTCGGTCTTTAGCCCAGTCACCTCCACCAACTACATTACCTGCACGAACACTGGCTATGCTGACATGATGTTTTTTACCATAATCAACGGGATTAAAGAAGCTCCTACGCCATGAACTGATAGCTATCTCTGCAGCTCCCTTGGAGGAAGAGTATGGGTCGTAGCCACCCATGGGTTCATTTTCGCGGTAACCCCAAATCTGCTCCTTGTTCTCATAGCACTTGTCTGTGGTTATCATAACTACAACTTTCACAGAGTCCGTCACGCGACAAGCCTCCATGATATTGATAGAACCCATCACATTGGTCTCATAGGTCTCAACGGGTATCTCATAACTAAGGCGTACTAAAGGCTGGGCAGCCAAATGAAACACAATCTCTGGCTGGTACTCAGCAAAGATATCCTTCATCTTCTGACCATCACGGATATCTGCTCTGATATCGGCCTTTATCTTCCCTCCTATACCAGAAAGCACATAGTTATCTTTTTCAGTATAGGGTTCCAAGCCAACACCTACCACCTCTGCACCCAATTCATGGAGCCAGATGCTTAGCCAAGAGCCCTTGAAGCCTGTATGACCAGTCACTAAGACACGTTTGCCTTTGAAAGTTCCTTCAAAAATATCTATCATTGCCTAGATGCTACGAAATCCTTGATAGTCTGAATCATATACTGGAGCTTCTCTGGAGTCATACCTGGATAAAGTCCCAGCCAGAAAGAGTCACGCATAATTGAATCTGTTACAGGAAGAGCCCCTCCTACAACACGATAGTCCTTATTCTCAACATATTGCTCAAAAGCAGGATGTCTCAACAGGTTGCCTGCAAAGAGATTACGAGTCTGAACCTTATGATCTTCCAGATATTTTGTCAGCTCGTTGCGAGTATAGCCTGCATCTTCTTTGACAGTGATAAAGAAGCCAAACCAAGAAGGCCTAGAGTTCTTCTGAGGCTCTGGTAGCAGCAGGCCTTTCACATTCTTCAGGCCATTATACATGGTGTCGAAGTTTTCTCTTCTGCGCTGAACAATGAAATCCAATTTGTCCAATTGTGCACAGCCAATTGCAGCCTGGAGATCTGTAGCCTTCAGGTTATAACCAAGATGAGAGTAAACGTACTTATGATCATAACCTTGTGGAAGCTGGCCGAACTGGCCTGTAAAGCGACACCCACAAGTATTATCCACACCACCAACACACCAGCAATCGCGCCCCCAGTCGCGATATGAATTCACATACTTATGAAGCTCTGCGTTGTTGGTGTAGACAGCACCACCCTCGCCCATCGTCATGTGATGAGGGGGATAGAACGAACTGGTACCAATGTCACCAATTGTGCCAGTCTTCTTCCATTCACCATCAATCAAGTATTCAGAGCCAAGAGCGTCGCAGTTATCCTCTACCAACCAAAGACGATGCTTCTTGCAGAAGTCTGATACTGCCTGAATATTGAATGGATTACCCAGAGAATGCGCAATCATCACGGCTTTTGTCTTCTCAGAATATGCTGCTTCTAACTGAGTGGTGTCAATATTGCCTTCCTCAATGCTCATATCCACGAAAACAGGTACTGCCCCATACTGTACGATGCAAGCAACAGTTGTAGGGAATCCTGCAGCCACAGTTATCACCTCATCGCCGCGTCTCACCTGACGATCTCCCAGCTCTGGAGCTGTAAGGGCCGAGAAGGCCAACAAATTGGCTGATGAACCCGAATTACACAATGAACAGTATTTAATACCCAGCCACTTGGCAAGTCTCGTCTCAAACTTATGAGCCCAAGGACCTGCTGTCAGCCAAAAGTCTAACGATGCATCAACAAGATTAGCCATCTCCTCGTCATCAAAGTAGCGCCCGCCATAGTTCACACAGGTCTTTCCTGCCTCAAAGGACGGCTGGGGAGCATAAACCTCGCGATAATATTGCCGCGTCAATTCCAGTATCTGGTGCTTAAGTTCTTCTTTTTTATTCATAATCAGTATTCGCTTTTAAATAATTCAATATCATCGTCTTCGTATACACGCTTATAATGGTGAAGTTGCATCCACGGCAAGAGCGTCTGTCTGAATGCCGGCATGTCATCGGTGTCGTGTCCTCGCTTGATATAGGCAATAAGAGGCAAACGTTCATAGAAGGCATGTTGTATGTCAAGCCGTTTAAGCAGTGACTCGCCCATGAAAGTTCCCATCTGTGTATTGCCTGTAAAGGGCAACTTGCCGGTAGCATAGTAAAGTTCCGATGCTTGATTACCTATGAGCAGCAACGGATTAGCTTCTCCATACTCCTTGATGCGGGCTACCTCATTCTGATAACGTGCTGCACATTCTCTGTCGGTCATCACGTTCAAGGTACCTGGAAGTGCAATTGTCGTCAATTCTGTTCTCGGGTATTCCTCACCATTAGTCACAACAACCATCTTGTACATCATAAGCAGAGCAATAGTCATGCAAAGTGCACATACAACATTCTTCTGCCACGTGCTGACAAGTCGGCAATAGCAACAGGCGGCAGGAATGATGAGCAGGCCTGCACACCAGTGGAAGATGCCGGGGATGCCGATGTCGCTGCCAAAGGGGAAGAGATAGGCACAGGACAAGACGTAGAAACTCATGATACGGTGGTTCTTACTAACGACCAACAGCAATGTGCAGACGGCTATTGCCGAAAGATATGGCTGACTGGTGAGCACTAAAATAAATATCACTGTCAACAGCAGGAATCGGATGGCATCCTTTATTTTCGGCGACAATTGGCCAGCATAGCGATAGAATAGGGCTACCAACACGATGGCAATGACCTGAAGGGCGATGTTGACGTAGCTCTTCAGATAAACACCAAACAGATTCCCTGAAGTGTGTGAGGTCTCATGTCCACTAAACGTTCCGAACGCCTCTGTCAATCCTGCCACAAAATATGGCCAGTGGCCCAGCAGCAACATCAGGCACACCACAAGAAGACTGCCCGTCAGCATGCCTATAGCAAGCACAAAGGCATCTTTCAATCCCTTCTTCCACGAATCATAACAGCCCCAGATGAAAGGCAGTAGGGTCAAGGCTGCAAGCGCACCATTCACTATGCGGGCAAAGAAACTGACACCGATGAGTACGCCAGCTCCCCACAACCATAGTCCGTTGCAGCTCCGATACCAGCGTATCATAAAATAAACTGAGCCCGACATCAGCAGAAACGACAGGGTGTCGTAATGAAAGGTTATGACGAACGAAGGAAACAGGAAACTGAACAAAATAGCTGCCACTACTACACGGGTGGTCGTCAACCATGGACGGAAAGCCAGAAAGAGCAACAACACGGCCGACGACATCGTCAGCGTCTCTAGCACTCTGAATCCCATCAGGCCGAATTGGCCAAAAGCCAGATGCCACATACCTCCGATGAGTCCCGTCAGGTAATAGTTGAAATAAAACGTCATGGCCTCCGGATAGCTGAAAATGTTCTGATAGAAGGTCATGCAGAACCCCATGTCTATGGAGTCGATGCCCTGCATACCCATCAACAGGCGATAAGCAATGCCCACAAGGAATGATCCTGCAATGATTATCTTTTCTTTCTCCATTCCTGAATTCCGCAGTACTTTAGTTAAATCTTTTATAATTTGGCATTAGGTACTACACGCTCCCACTTTTTCCAAGGAGCCTTATTCGTCTGAAGCAGTTTCTCAAGCATATCGCGCTCACGGATATTATCCATACACTGCCAGAAACCCTCATGGATATAAGACATCAGTTCTCCTTTCTCAACCAATCGGTTCATGGGGTCTTTTTCAAATATCGTATCGTCACCGTCTATCAGGTCAAAGATTTCAGGTTGCAATACCATATAACCCGCATTGATAGGGGCTCCGTCAACTAGATTCTTCTCACGGAACGACTTCACGGCTCCGCCTTCAATATCCAGCACTCCCTTCTCCTGCTTCATCTTGACTGCTGTCAGTGTAGCCAGCTTGCCATGACTTTTATGAAAGTCTAAAAGTTTATTGATATCAACGTCACAAACACCATCACCATATGTCATAAAAAACGGCTCTTTGCCAATATATTTTTGAATCCGCTTGATACGACCTCCTGTCATCGTGTTATAGCCTGTATCAACAACTGTTACCTTCCACGGCTCCAGATGGCTCTCGTGTATCATCATCTCATTCTTACCATTCCGAAAATCGAAACTAACATCACTATGATGCAAGAAATAGTTGGCAAACCACTCCTTGATATATTCCTGACGATAACCTGCGCATATAATAAATTCGGAATGACCATAATAAGCATACTCTTTCATAATATGCCACAGGATAGGCATACCACCAATTTCAATCATTGGCTTAGGCTTAAAGACAGACTCCTCACTTATACGAGAGCCAAAACCTCCAGCAAGAATAACCGTTTTCATATATTTTCTATCTTTTTGCAAAGGTACGACTTTTTTTATAACTTACAAAAAAATGACACAATTATTAAGAAACCTTGTTAGAAACAAATAATGGAGCCACCTAAGGTGACCCCACTTTTCTTACCTATTAAAGTTCGTCTTTCGCCTGTTTCCAAACGGACGCACTGCAAAGTGAATCCAGATGACGTGCGCCTTCTGCTCTATCAGCAATTCATCGAAATCTTCCTTGTTCAGGTCGCTGATGTCTAGCAGAATCGCTGCATACCTTAATGCTTGTTCAATGCCTATGCAACGGATATCTACAGCACAGCCCGTTAAGTGATTGCTAAGCGTAGCGCCACCCACTGCTTTATTCACCTCAGGACTTCTGAACCCAGAGTTAATGATGATGGGGTCATCGCCTTCGCCATACAAATCATTCCATCGCTTTCGCAACTTCTCCAGCCATTGGCACACTCGCTTCAGATTATTCACTTGTTCCTCGTTCGGAACGTTCTTAATTCCCGTTTTCGTTTTGCAAAGCTCCCCCATGATCACAAATTATTCTTGGGATTTTTAAATGGACGATTGGACGTGGACGATTGGACGTTAAGCCAATATTTTTTTTCTCGGTTGAGAAAATGAGAAAGAACGAGAATGTAAAGAATTAATTGTTAATATATTTAATACTTATAT
>Ga0326513_10002036_pt1 | contig 15110 bp, 24 predicted proteins | sample 2_2465_0518_D_FD_203654 | JGI IMG/M metagenome (GOLD analysis project Ga0326513, IMG submission 203654) | Bovine rumen microbial communities from UC Davis, California, United States - 2_2465_0518 | ecosystem: Host-associated > Mammals > Digestive system > Stomach > Rumen | place: USA...
TATATTATGTAAACTAATTATGTTCCCCAATTATGTAAACTAAACCCTGTACTCTTACTCCTGCAAGGGTTACGTCGATTTGGTACAAACTACATTATGTAAACCGATTATGGTAAACTAGCTGAAAAGCCTTGTCGCTCTAGGCTTCCAAAGATTTTATTTTTTCAGCTGGTAAAATTTGGAAAAAAACGTCAAAAGCCTTGGGAGAGTAGGGATAGCAAAAATTGGAAAATTTTGGTAATAATTCAAAATACAAGTTTACATAATAAGTTAACTGATAGTTAGAAAAAATTTTTTAATATTTTTTAAAAAAGTATTGACAAATTATTCTTTTTGGTATAATATGTAATTACAATGAAGGGAGGTAATGTATGATGAAAAGGTATCAAATAGATTATATAACAGGATATGGAAAAGGCGAAGATTTAGTATATGCAGAAAATAAAGAACAAGCAAGAATAAAAGCTAGAAATAACCATAAAGACATGGAACATTATGAAATAGTAGCAGTTTGGGAACATTATTATTTGAATGAATTAGTAAATAAATAAGAGAGAGGGAGGTAATATATGATGAGAAAATTTAAGATTAATTGGAAAACAGTAGGAAGAAATTGTATAATATTATTAAATATCATAACAATAGGAATTTTAATATATACAATAAAAACAAAAGGTATTGAATTTTTTAGTACAATAGGATATTTTAAATAAAGGAGGAATAAAAGATGACAATTCAAAAATTTAATAGGTTACCAAATCTACAACAAATATGTACATTATGCAACAAATATTTAGATGCAAAAGACATAGTAGAAAATAACTACATAGAAAGTTATAAAAAACGCAGATATGTATTAGCACATAGAACTTGTTACAATAATTATTTAGAATATGTAAAAGAAACATTGAAAGGGTGATAAAATATGGAAGAAACAATAAAAGATGAATTAGAAAAATATTATGAATTTTTAAATATTGATGTTGAATACATAAAAATAAGAACATATAATATTTATGTATCAATTTCATTGACAGAATATAAAAATGAAGATATAATAAAAGCAGTACAATTTGAATTTACATGGGATATTAGAGGAACAAAAGAAAGTAATCTAAATCAATTAAAATACAAAATAAATAAGGCAATAATCAAATTTTTTATAAGAAATGGAGGTGAATAAAATGACAATAAATTTGTATAAAGCAGACCTTTTAGGTTTATCAACAGATGAAAAACCATCAAATCAAATAGATGGAACAACATTTTATGAAGTTGATACAAGTAAATTTTTTATATGGTATAAAGGCACATGGTACGAACAACAATAGAAAGGAGTAAACAAATGTCAAAATTTTTATATCCTATTTATAAATTAAAAACAAAGTCATATATAAAATGGTGGCTTTATCATAAAAAAGCTGGTGGAAGTGGTGTTTTAAGTGAAATACTAGAGGGCTTTTCATTTAATCTTGAAAATACTTTAAATAGAAAATTTAAACTTTTTGAAATTGAGGGTAACAGTGTTCAAGACGGTTCGCCATCTCCAGACAATGAAGTTCCAATATTAAGTAGCGGAGATAATGGTTCTATAAATGAGAAAATACAGACAAGGAATTTGTTTGATAAAAATAATATAATAATTGGAAAAAGGCTAGATGGAAGTGGGTTACCAATTGTTACTGATAATGATTATTTTACAACAAATTATTTTATTGAAGTAAAACCAAATACAATTTATCATTTAACTTCAATAATAAATCAATCAAAATGTATTTGTTGCTATGATAAAAATAAGAATTTTATCGAAAGATTAATATATTTGAATACTTATACTTTTACAACAACAAATGATACAGCTTTTATAAAAATAAGCATGAAAACTAATGAAATAGATACATTACAACTAGAACAAGGCACAACAGCAACCCCATACGTCCCACACGAAGAACAAGACTATTCTATATTTGTACAACAACCTATGAGAAGTATTGGAGATGTAAGAGATGGATTTGTTAAAGTAGATGGCAATTGGTATGAAAGACATTATATAGGTAGATATATATTTACAGGAGAAGAAAACTTTAATGTAAAAAATATAGAAGATGAAAATATTTTGTTCCAATTAGATTTTTCTTTTGCAAAAAACAATTCTGAAGTATTATGCAACAATTTAAAAAAAATAAATAACATATGGGCAAATAATATTGAAGGTATAGAAATTGCGGATAAGAAGTTAAGAATTAGAATAAATAAAAAAAGCTTAACTGATATAACAACAAAAGATAAAGCAACTGCAAGTTTCAAATCATATCTAGCAGAACGTTATGTAAATGGAAATCCAGTATATGTAAATTACTTATTAGCAGATCCTCTAGACCTACCATGTACTCCAGAACAAGTAGAACAATTAGAAAATTTACCATCTACTTATAAAGATTTTACTATTATACAAAGCGAAGATGAAACACCAGCTTATTTAAAAATCCAATATTATAAGGAGGGATAAAATGACAAAACAAGAATTTTTAAATAAAATCAGCCAAATAGTAGTAGCAGAAAACAACAAAAGGGGACGACCACTATTTCCAAGTGTAGTAATAGCACAAGCAATATGTGAAAGTGCATGGGGGCAATCTAAATTAATGATGAAAGCAAATGCAGTTTTTGGAATAAAATGTCGGAAGTAGTTGGAGAGGTAAATTTTACAATGCAAAAACAAAAGAATGTTATGATGGAAAAAATTATGTAAACATTAGAGATAATTTTCGTGCTTATGATAGTTTAGAAGAAAGTGTAAAAGACTATTTTGATTTAATATGTAAAAGTTCAAGATATAGACATGCTTTAGTTACAAAAACACCTCTTGCATGTATTCAAGCAATAAAAAACGGTGGTTATGCTACATCACCATCATATGTAACTACTATTATGTCAATAATAAGAAGTAATAATTTAACAAAATATGATAGTTTAAAAGAAGTTCCACAAATAAAAAGTGATTATATTATAGGGCATGTATATACTACAAAAGTAAATTTAAATGTAAGAACGGGAGCCGGAACAAATTATAGAAAAAAAGATTTTGATGAATTAACATTCAATGCACAACAACACGCATATAAAAGAACTGGAGTATTAAAAAAAGGCACAAAAGTTACTTGTAAAGATATAATAACAAATGACAATGAGATATGGTTTAAAATTCCAAGTGGTTTTATATGTGCAAATTATAAAGGAAAGGAATATATAAAATGAATAAATGTGAAAAAGAAGATACTTTAGAATGTGATAAAGAAAAGAGGGGTTGTGATGGCTGTTATTACAATACCAAATAGTCCAGTACATAGTGACACAATATTAACAGCCGTATATGGTGAAACAGGGCCAAATTGGGCAAAGTTTCATACTGGAACAGATTTTGCACCAACAGGAAGTACCCCAGCAAATCCCCAGTTATTTTCTGTATGTGATGGTGAAGTTGTAAATGTAATGTATGATGGAACATTAGGAAATCAAATCCAAATAAGAGAAAATAGCACAGGAAATTATTGGAGATATTGTCACATGCAAAATAGAAGTCCATTGTCAATTGGTGATTTAGTAAATACAGGAACTGGGGTTCGGAGTAATGGGAGCAACAGGAAATGTCACAGGAATACACTTGCATTTAGAACTTTCTACTACAATGGCATGGAATTATGATACTTTTTTAAACCCATCTACAGCTTTAGGTATACCAAATCAAAGAGGAACTATTGTAAAATATGATGGTTCTGCTCCACCTGAACCACCAGAGCCACCAACTGAAAAGAAATTTCCATGGGTATTATATGCAAAAAAATTTAGGAATAATCGTTGACAAATATTTTTAAATAATATATAATTTATACAGCTTTCATCTAATATCATTATAGAATTAAATACTTATCCCAAATTTTAAGAGTAATTGCAAAATTACTCTTTTATATTGACTTTTTTAAAAAAATGTGCTTAAATAAAATTAAAGTTTACATAAGAAAGAGAGGTAATATAAATGAATGATATTATCCAACTTTTAACCAATAACGGCATAGGTATTGTATGTGTAGCATATTTAATTTATTTTCAAAGTACTACAATGAAATCAATGGAAAATATTTTAAATGCTATTGAACAAAGATTATGTGTTATTGAAGATAAATTGGAAAGAAAGGGGGAAGAATAATGAAATTAAGTAAAGAGGAATTATCTTCAAAAATCAATGATTTAGATATTGACGAAGAAATCAAAATAGGATTGATGGAAGATATTGCAGACAGTATTGAGGGAACAGATGCATCTGATAATGGAGAACTTGAAGAATTAAAAATAAAATATGAAAGTTTGCGTGAAAAATACAAAGAAAGATTTTTGAAATCAGATGTCGAAGTAGAAGAAAAAGAGGAAGAGAAAGAAGATGACGAAGAATTAAAAGAAGAAGAAGTCATCGATGTAAAAGAAATTTAATTTTAGGAGGAATATAAAATGGCAAAGAAATCAGTTTCACAAGGTAATTTGAATGTAACAAACAGCGCTGAATTATTAAGTTATGTTATAAATCAAACACCAGTTTTAAAAGAAAATATTGATTTACCTGTACAAGGTGAGAGCATTAACGGTATAGGTAAAATCATAATGAAAAATGTTGTATATAAGAACGCATTTTCAAATACAATTAACCTTATAGGTTTAACAGTAATAACAAGAAATCATTGGGAAAATCCATGGAAAACTTTCACAGACAAAGGACAATTATCATGGGGACAACAAATTAGAGAAGTTATAACAGACATAGCAAATGTATATGATTATAACGAATATGTAAATAGACCACATGATTTTATAAAGACAGAAGTTCCAAATGTTTTATCATATTTACATGAAATTAATTATCAAAAATTCTATAAAACAACAACTTCTGATGAACAAATGGCAATGGCATTTGAAACAGAGGATTTATTCTCACTTATTGATGACATTGTAAATAGTTTATATGAAGGATATGAATATGATCTATATTTAGTTTCAAAATATATGTTAGCAAGAAGAATTTTAGATGGAACAGTTACAGCAATTCAAATTGAAAATTTTGCAAATAAAACAGATAGAGAAGTAGTAGCAGAAATAAAAGCAATTTCAAATGATATGACTTTTAGAAGTCCAAAATTCAATCCAGCAGGACTTAGAAAAGCTACAGCATTTGATGACCAATTTGCAATTGTGTCTACAAAATTTGATGCAAAATTCACAACAAATGTTCTAGCAACTTCATATTTTAGAAGTGATGCAGAAATGAAAGCAAATATGGAATTAGTTGATGGTTTTGGAAATTTTGATGAACCAAGACTAGCAGAAATATTTGCAAAAAGAGATGACAATGGAGATGTAGTTGCAAATGAATATGTTGATGGTTATGTTCCATTGACAGTAGCAGAAAAAACAGCACTTGCTGAAATACCAGTAGCAATTGTAGGTAGAGCATTTTTCCAAAATTATAATTATTCATTTGACAACGCATCACCTACAAGAAAAACAGAATTCTTCAATCCTCAAACATTAAGGACAAATCATTGGTTACATACATGGAACGCTATATCAAGCTCACCATTTGAAAATGCAGTTGTATTTACAACAACAGCTCAAGCAGTTTCAAGTGTTACAGTATCACCAAGCACAGCAACCGTAAGTAAAGGACAAAATCTTGAACTTACAGCAACAGTTGTAACAACAGGATTTGCAAACAAAGCAGTTTACTGGAGTGTTGATTCAGATAGCTATGCAGATGGTGTAAGAATATCAGATGCTGGAAAATTAATCATACCAGCAGATGCAACAGTTCAAAGTGTTACAGTAACAGCAACATCAATTTATGATAATACAAAAACAGGAACAGCAACAATTACAGTTGCATAACCTATTTTAAAAAGGTGCAACAATTTATATGTTGCACCTTATTTTTAAAGAAAGGAGAAAAAACATGCAACGCAAATTAGTAAACTCACAACTTTCAAATTGGAAAACTTATGAAATGTATAAAAGGCAAATGCTAACACTTGCTGAAAATGTATTTGAATTTGAAAATCTACCAGAATATATTGACACAGCATTTTTAAATAAAAAGTTATTGCGTAGTGGTAGTATAGCATTTTTTGAAGATGAAGTTTTAGGTGTTATTGCACTTCCATATACAGTTGTCGGAACACTTGACATATATGGTAGACCTAAAAAAATTATTGCATCTGCACCAAACGGAAGTTATCGAAGAACATTAAATCAAGGTGAATTTGTAATCATGTATGATAACAATGGTCGTTATCCAATTTATTTGGATATTTTGCAATATGCTGAAAGACTCGCAATGTTTCAAAGAGTTATGGACATAAATATTGCGCAACAGAAAACGCCAAGATTTTGGAAAACAAAAGCAGAAAAAGAAAAATCAGTAAAAGACATGATAAACAATGTAGATGGATTTGAAAATATTGTAATAACTTATGATGATATTGATTTAGATGATACAACTTTAGTAATGCAACCAGCCCCATATATATCAGACAAAGTTGATTTGAACAAAGACAAAATTTATAATGAGTTTTTAAGACTTATAGGAATTGCAAATTTAAGTTTTCAAAAGAAAGAAAGAAATATAAAAGATGAAGTACAAGCAATGCAGGGTGGAACAATAGCAAGTCGTTTTTCAAGATATGAGCCAAGAAAAAAAGCAATAGACATGATAAATGAAAAGTTTAATTTAGATATAAAAGTAAAATATTATGATGGTATACCATCATCATTGAAAGATTTTGAAGATGAAGAAAATGAAATGGAGGTGACAGAAAATGATGATGCCGTATGATAATTATGGAAATTTGTTTTTTGTTCCTTTTATTCCAGTTATGAATGAAAGACCACCAACATTATATAGTTTACTACAAAGTATTGTAAATTATGGAAAAGATGAACAGACAAAAATAAAAGATTTAGCAAAAGCAGGAAGAACAAAAATATTTGATTTTGATTATCCATTATCAGATAAAATTACAAAAGAAGATTTTGAATGTATGATTTTAAATCATTTTATTATGCGTAGAATTGGATTTGATACATTAACAGCTTTTAAAATACAGTTAGATGTAAAACTAAATGAAATTATGCCTATGTATAATAAATTAATTGATTTGTTATATGAAGAAAATGCATTTGGAGAAATAACAAAGAAAACAGGCAAAGACAATAGAGTTGTACAAAATGCAACAACAAATGAAATGGAAAATTCATCAAATACAAGTCATGAAAATATATCAGACAGGCGTGGAAGTGATACACCACAAAATCATTTGGAAAATGTAAGAGATGGAAGTTATGTAACAGAGTATCATTATGACAAAGATAATTCAAAAAATACAGATACCTCAAAATCAAATGGAAAATCAAATAGTAATACAAAAGATGATAATGTATATGAAGAAACAACATCAAGAATAAATCTTTTTGAAGTTTATGCAAAATTAAATGAAGAAATAAAAAATATATATACAATGATATTCAAAGACCTTGATTGTCTTTTTTATCAATTAGTATAAGAAAGGAATTGATAAAATGAATAATATGTTTAATAGAATACCACCTTTTAAATGGTTTGTACTTCAAAATTTTCCTTTCATTGAAGAAGATTTTGATGCAATAACAAATTATCAATTATTATGTAAAATTGTTGAATATCTAAATACAACAATTGATAAAACAAATGAATTAGGAAATCAAGTAGAAGTATTGACAAATTGGTTTAATAATTTAGATGTACAAGATGAAATTGATAATAAATTAGATACTATGGCTCAAGACGGAACACTAGCCAGAATTATAAATGAAAATATTTTTCAAGAATTAAATACAAAAATTAATACTTTAGAACAAACAACATCAGAAAATTTTGAAAATGTTGGTAACCAAATCGAACAAACAAATTCTAATTTACAAGAAACTAATACTGATTTACAAAATTTGAAAAATGCTCAAAATCCAATTGACTTTTACAAAGGCAAAAATCTAGTTGTATTTGGTGATAGTTATTCACAGCCGGATATTCCAAATAGTGAAGATGAATATTGGGTAAAACAAGTAGTACAGGCAACAGGAATGACAAGATTTAATTTTGCAATTGCTGGTGCTGGATTTGGTAGAAGTACAAATTTATTAGCAACACAATTAACAACAGCACAAAATCAAATGACAGCAGAACAAAAACAAAATACATCAGTTGTTATTGTTTATGCTGGTTATAATGATTTGTTGAATGAAGTAACAGATGAAGAAATTTTGTCAAATTATATTGCATTAATTACAAACATTGCTACAACATTTCCAAAAGCAAAAATTATTGTTGCGCCTTTTAATTGGGGTTACGGCTCACTTTCAAGAGATATTAATTTAAGAATTGAAACATTGATGGTAAGAATGGAAAGGGATACATCACAATATCCTGTTACATTTTTAAAACTTGCAAGATATTGGTTGATTGGTGTAAATACTAATTTTAGAAATTCAAATCACCCTAGCGTAAATGGATATAAAATTATAGCAAGTTACATGATAGGTGCAATTTATGGAAGTTCTGAACATGTACATTTGGGGGGATATGTTACACCATCACACGGAAATCAAAACATTTCTGACTTTACATTTGAAGATGGAATGGTAAATTTCAATTTTGGAACAAAATTCGATGATGATTTGAACGATTATAGTGGTACACAATTTGAAGATTTACATGCATTGTTAGTTCCAGAAACAGATATGATAATTCCATTATATTCAATTGCTACTGGTTATTGTGGAACATTACGATTAGCAAATGATGGAAAAGGATATTTAAGAAACATAACAGTTCCAGCAGATACATGGATAGTTGCAAATGTATCATTTAGACCACAAGCATGGAAAGTTTGGACATAATAAAAGAGTGCATTTGCACTCTTTTTTATGTAAACTAAACAATTGTATTATTAAGTGAAAAATCACCTAAATTGCTATGGTCATGCCATATTGTTACACCTTTTCTACATGCACCATTTATTTCTTCCATATATTTTGATGGTACACTTCCGTATCCAATACTTTCATTCACACCTATTTCAATGTAATTCCAATATCTTCTGCCTTCCAAATGGGGATCGTCTATATTTTTTATTGCATAACCAAATCTTGTGAAGTAGTCATCAATGACCTTAAGGTATTGTAATTTACAACGCATCTTTTTAAATACAAAAGTATTTTTCTTTTCTGCAAAATTTACATCACCATTGTTTTGACCACCAGATATTGCTGGAAGTAATGACGCTTGATAAAATTGTCCAATAGTATTTGCAACAGTTCCAGCAAGTGACATTGTCGCTCCTACCATTCCAATAGGATTTGCAGTTGCAACAGCAACAGCACCTCCAACAGCACTTGCTAACAAGTTAGTTGTAATATTTACACCATTTTGTGTAAGCCAATTGGTAAAAGCATCACTAGTCCATGAGCCAGTAGGATATTTTGCAAGTGGTAAACATTCGTCATAGTTATAGTCAACACCTTTGTAATCTCTAGGTACAGCACGTATTGAACAACCAATTGAAATTGCACCCATAATATTAAATAAAAATTCACTTTGACTAAAATCTTCATATTTATAAATATTTACATTTCCAATATTATTAGATACCATTAAATAATTATATGGATAAATAAAACATTTTTTATTCTTTGGTGTATAATCTGTATATGATGTTACTTTACTAACTGGAAAAGCTAACTCTAAATTTGTTTCACTTCTATTTAATCTTTTATAATCATATGACCTAGTTGAACTTGCACCAGTTGGTGTAAATGTATCAGTAAGTGTTGTCGTATTTTGACACAATACTTTAGGTACAACAAATAAGGCTTCAATATCTCCAGTTGCTGATTTTTGATTTGCGTGGTCAATAAAATATGATAAACTTAAAATACCAACTGTGTCTGTTTCAAACAAATATATTCTTTTTCCAAATAAATTTCCATTATACATATTAACACCAACATATCTCAATTCAGACGGATCATGATTACTATCAAACTCAATTGAAGATAAAATAGCAAAATAAAATTCATCTCCAAGACCTGTGAACTCTTCTTCTGCAATTTCTGTAACATCTCCAATGTTCAAATTTTCATCAATTAAATTACTTCCAATTGTATCTACTAATTCATGTTGTCTTTCAATAAAACAATTCTTTTTTGTCCAATAATCGTACCATGTCGACCAGCTATCTACTGTGTATCTAATTTCTGTATTTTCATTGCCTTTATATATTACATCATCAATAAAAGCAAAAAACCATTTGTTTGAATAATCTTTGTTTTGAAAAGCTATGTAATTTGCTTGTAAACATTGTGAATATGTGAAATTGGTGAATATATTTCCATTATTTCTAATAAATGAATAATCATCTTGAGATGCCACGGCATTTGCTTGACATAATTCTAACATCTCGCTTTCTGTATAACTTAATACATTTACATATTTTTTATCTAATTTTATATCTCTTACTAATATTATTTTGCTTTTTAATTCTGTCATTTCTACCTCCTAATCGTAAAATCTATGACTTGCTTGAAATCTGTACCACACAAATCTGATGCATAAAATATTTTATTCTCTTTGAAAGTCATAAATAAATTTTTTAATTTTTCATTTTTTATTGATATATTGTATATATCCCTTTGCCAATATCTTGATATTTTTATAATGTCACTAAATACAATAATTTTATCTGAAAAAATTTTGTAATATGGTTTGATAAACCAGCATGTTTCTTTTGTTTCTTTGTCCATCAAATATTCACTTAAAAATCTAAAATTTTGATATTGAAAACCAAATCTAAATAAAATATCATAAAATTTATATGATTTTGGTAAATGGGGCTGTGGTGCTGTTTCCCATGCCCCTGTGTTTATCATTTCTGCATTTGTTCCAATTGTTCCAGAAGATTGACCAGTTGATTTACAATATTCTATTGCAATTTTTATTTTCTCATCATCTACACCATTAATTATCACTTCTTTTATAGTGCCTTGTTTTTGTGAACTTATAACATTATGTAAACCCCAATCATTTATATAGGGACATACTCTTGATATTGTATTTCCAACCAACCACATTCTTGTTGTTAATCTTTTTCTATCTACTGTTGCATAAAAATTCATCAATTTATTACTTTCATTTGCCATGTAAATAGATCTTGACATAAATTCTTCAAAAATTATATCATCTACATCAAGATATGATGCCCCTGCATAATTTTGTTCAGTAGATAAAGCAACAACATATCCAATTTTATCAAATCTTTTTGTCTTGCCTGTTTCATTATCATATATTGACAAATATAAACACTTTCTATATAATGTTATACAATTATATTTTCCATTTGTTAGTTTTGCAACATCTACATCTTGAAAATATTGCTCAATTTTTTCTGATGTGATTTCCTCTTTCCATCTACGCATCAAAATAAATCTGCGACCAGTTTTTAGATATTTTTCTACACCTTTTTTATGTTTTACTTGATAAGACTTTCCGTTTGACCTTTCACCATATATTATATTAAATCTTGCACCTAATTTGTCAATATTATCTAAATTGTAATGAATTTTTTTACTGTTCGACATTTTATTCCCCCATAAATAATTTTTTCAATTCTTCAAATATTTCATTCCTAACTATTTTTATTTTTTCTTCACTTGCATTTCCTTGATATATATTTTGCCTCGTTATATTATGTTTTTTACATATTTTACTTATTTGTATTTTACTAAATTTTTTTATAAATTCTAAATCCGTCATTGTTTCACTCCTTAAAAATAGCTCTTTTACTACTTTCATCTGAAATTAAATTTGCGTATTCTTCTGATTTTCCTAATTCATATGTTGTAGGAATTAACACGCAACCATATTTGTCATTTACTATTTGTTTTTTTCCTTTGTAATCTGTAAGCTCAAATTCTTCCATTTCATCATTATATACTAACATGTTTTTATTTGTATATTTATATGAAAATACCAAACCATCTTTGAAATCTTCTAAGGTTTTTAGTGCTTTAGCACCGTTCTTTAGGAACTCCAGAAACAGTTATATGTATATCTCCATATTTTTTGTCCCTATATGCGTATTTTTTTGCACCTTGAGTGATAAATTCTTTATAGTCTGCATCATGATCAAATACACCTAACATTCTAGTTTTTCCTTTTACATCTTTTGGCATAAATTTATCTATTGGTATATTTAAATCTTCACTTGCTTTTTTGATTTTTTCTTCTACTTGTTTATTATAATTTTTTATAACATTTATATCAAACCCGTTCTTTTAATTTTAAACTGTCAGTATCACAATATATTACATAATCATCTAATTTTAAAACATTTTCTAATAAATTAATTCTTGCATGTGCTGTTACCCATACACCCCATGCAAATGATAAAAAACCTTTTTTTCTTTCATATTTTAATTTTTCCAATATTTCATTGTTTGTTAGTTGTCTTTCTTTCCAGCCATTCTCATTGTCAAATATTACCTCATCTTTTATATTATTTGTTACGCTCATTCCATATAAACTGTTAAATTTTGCTTTTTCAAGTGCATATTCTAACTCTTTACCTATTACATCTTTATATTCAGTCTTTGCTACATATTTTTGTAATGTAAAATCAATATATTCTTTTGGTAAATATCCGTATTTTGCAAAATAACTCTCTATAATCTCGTATGTTCCAGTATATGATTTTAATAAAAATCTAAAATCAATATCAGTTAAAACTATTTCAATTTCATCTGCTGATATTATTCTACCATTATCATATCTTGCATTTTTAATTTTTTTACATTTATTTTGTGAAATAAAATTATTATAATATTTACATTTTATATTTTTAAATCTAACTACCAATAAATAAGCAAAATTCTTTGACATTTGTTCTTGTCTTTCTAACTTACATTTCATAAATGGTGACATTGGAAATTTATGTGTAACCATTACATAAGGATATGAACTAGTAAAATCGTAACTTGACACATTTTTTATAATTTCATCTGTATATGTCCAGTTCGCATGTGTATAACCACCCGCAAAAGCGTCAAGTAGTAAATTATATATATGTCCATCTATGTTATAACAAAATTTTACTTTTGACTTATATTCCCAGTTTTTAGAAAGTAATTCTTTAAATTCTCTTCTTACATGACCAGTACTTGTAAGAGGTGTATTTTTACATGTTTTATAGGTTTCTAACTCTTTTTTGATATATTCATATACAACTAAACAGTCATTTTCACAATATTTTAATTCTTTTTCTGTTAACTTTGTGTTACTATGTCTTATTTTTGAATAGTCCATTGAACCTACTAATTTTTCAACTGGCAATTTATATATTTTTGGTAGTTTTTCAAGTTTTACACTTGACATCATAAGAGTACAGCGAAATTCAAAATTAAATTCTTCAATTTCACACTTCATTACCTTATGACTTTTTCTTGCTAGTACATTTTTAAAATTAAATATATTTCTTAAAAACTGAAATTCAAATGATAAATTGTGAACATACACAATTTTAGTTACATTTTTGCTATATGTAAATATTTCAATTTTTTCAAAAAAATCATATAATTCTTGCCAAGTCCTACCATAATAAACAATGTCATTAATTGAAAACATCCAAATATACATACATGACATAAATATACATTCTTCTTGTTCTTTTTTGGTTAAATTTAGATATTCAATTGCTTTCATTTGTTTTCCATTTAAAATTATATATGAGGTTGTTTCAATATCAAATGTATATATGTTCTTATCAAACATTTTCTTTTTACCCATTATGTCTAAATTATGTCCCCTATATTCTTTCCAATAAATCATTATCCATTAACACCTTTCGCATATTCATATAAAGATAATAAATCATTATATAGCTTTTCGTCTAATGTTCTTTCATATAAATAAACTCTTATATTGTCAAGCCATGTTTCAAAATCGTCGTTTTTATGTTCTCTTTCCCAGTCCCAGAATATTCCCCCAGCTGTTTTTTCACTTGCACCAAAATATTCATATATCCATGTATAATTTCTTTCAGCTTGAAATAATGCATTTAGTCTTTCTTTTGTAAGTTTTAGTCCAGTTTTATCTTCATATCTTTTTTGGTATGCTTTTACACCAGCAACTCTTGATGTTTCTTGATTTAAAAATTTTTTAGTTGCTTTTATAACATCTTTCATTTGTTTTGCTGACAATGTAGATTTTACACCTACACGCCCCTTTGGTGTCCATGCATTTAAAGAATCTGTTGATAAATAATCAGCAAGTTGTTTTGTCGCAAATCCCTCTTGAAAACCAGTTTCACGTTCTAATCTTACAATTCTTTGATTTGCTCTCTTTGCCAATTTTTTCATTTCATTAAATAAAGACGCCTCGTAAGGCGTCATATTGGTTTTTGCCATTTATTTTCACTTCCTTACGACATAAATTAAAATGGTAAATCAAAATCATTGTCGTTTTTTTCTTCATTGTTCTTTGTTGTTTCTTCTTTCTTCTTTCTAGTTAGTACTGGTACTGCTTTATATGTTTTTCCTTTCTTTGTTTTTATTTCTGTTAAAATTACTTTGTCAACTTTTCCAAAATATGAAATAACACTTTCCAAAAATACTATACTTCCAGATGATATTAAACCATATTCGTCTGTGTCAAAATATGTTATACTGAAATCTTTGTCATCTGTTATAATATGACAAATTGCATAACCAGTTATTTTTACTTGACACCCTATCATGTCAGCAAGTTTTTGTGATGTTATATCACCATTTTTTGCCATAATCTCGAATAGTTCATCTTCACATGTTCCCTTTTTTTCTAAAATTTCTACTTTGTAAGTTCTTTTTTGTTCTTCCATCTTTGTTCCTCTCTTTCTTGCGTTATTTAGGACGCAACCCTGCATAAAAGACTAAATATATTTCAATTCGAATTGATAAAACTAATATATACCAAAAAGAATAATTTGTCAATACTTTTTTTAAAA
>Ga0326513_10002038_pt1 | contig 15097 bp, 37 predicted proteins | sample 2_2465_0518_D_FD_203654 | JGI IMG/M metagenome (GOLD analysis project Ga0326513, IMG submission 203654) | Bovine rumen microbial communities from UC Davis, California, United States - 2_2465_0518 | ecosystem: Host-associated > Mammals > Digestive system > Stomach > Rumen | place: USA...
TCTCAATTTTCCTTTGCCATTAAAGACCATAATGTAATACTTGTCATTATCAATATATGAACACATCAAAGCTCTTTTAACATCAATATACGCAATAGTTCCTTGTTGGTTATTAGGATATTCTATCAAGCTTATATCTGTTTTCATTCCATATTTTCGGCATAGTTCAGCAAAATAGTCTTGGTTAATCATAATATATCAAATTTACAAATATTGCTGTCGGTCAGCAATATCAAATAAAAATTTAAAGTTTTTATATATACTTTATAGTTAAATTCATCCGCAAGCCGCTTAAGGACTTGCGGCTATTTTCGTTATAGGAGAATTAAATATGAAAAAAACTTACGAAGAAAAATTAAAGATTTATAATAAACGAATAGCAAAGTTTCATACAAATTTCACGAGGGAAGAACTTTATGAATTTGGAACAGCTGAAGGACTTCGTACCATTCCGCAAATTATGCGTCTTTGGCTCATACTCAATGTGAATAAGTTTGTAGATATGGATGAAATGATGGAAAATTATGCTCATTTTGAAAATGAGAAAAATAAAACATCTTGGTCTCCCATACTGCAAAAGATGAAAAGAGAAATTTGTCACGATAAAAAGAAAGCAAACAAAGAAATTGAAGAAATAATCAATCAAATTGCTGCTGGCAGATTTCACTTTTATCACTTGACTGCTATGGAACAACTCTATGTTTTTGGAGTTGATGGCATAGACCCTATGAGAATGTTTACTGAAGATATTGGTACTGTCAAATGGAGTCCATACACTATGATTTCAGCTCTCCGAAGTCTACAAAGTTGGCTTAAGAAAGCACCTAAGTATGAATATCCATCAGAATACTTTATGCGAATACAAAATGAACTTGTATAATGAAAAAGTGGCTTAATTGCCACTTTTTTCATCTTCTGCAAAGTCCTCATTTAGCTGTTTCTTCTTCAGCCACGAATCACGCTTTTTCATATTCAAATAAACTAAGCGCTTACATTCTTCATAAGCCCACAACTGCCACTTGATAACTTGTTCAGGTGAAAAGTTACGAACCACGGGAATTTCAAAGAAAATATGAGCGTGTGGAAAAGCAAATGAATAATCCTTTCTATGAATATTCTGCTTTGCAACTTTTTTACAGATGTAGCAACTAAAAGTATGGTCGGTATTTTCGTTAACTTCCCTTTGGTGGTAAGTCAATTCAAAAACAAAACATCCTTCTTTTTGTACACTGTTAATATCTTCAACAGTATTATTCAATGCGAACATACTCGCAAAGCATTGAATTTTGTTCTGGATATTTTCGCGTGTATAACACTTATCTTCTCCGAACTTCTCATTTTCATTGTAGTATTTATCGTAAAATCTCATAGAGCAGTTAGAACACATCAAACCGATGTCTTGTAAATTTAAATTCATTTAGTTTTTTGAACCGCCTGTACTGCATATCCTGCCAGCTTTAGACGCGCAGGCACAATATAGTACTTGTTACAATTATCACAACAACGCATCTTTTCGCCCTTCGTAGCATCGTCTTGCTTGGAAGCACCGTGAAGTTCCCAATAACCCCAAGTGGAATTACCAAAACCAGAATACTTCTTACCACACAAAACACAGGTATTAAGTTCCTGAACATCATCACCGGTCACAGTCTTGGTGGTTTCATCAACCAAACCAAGCCTTTCCAGTTCTGCCAGGTCACCAGACTTTACATTGTAGGCGATAGTACCGTTCTTAAGTTTAATATCCATTGTTTATTTCCTTTTCTTTTTGTTGTTTTGTGTGTTAATAAAATCTTTATCTAAAAGTGCTTTACGCAAATTGTTTTCAGTGTACTTAGCCAAATCAGTATTTGGTACATCAAGTTTCAAATGTGCTATAACATTTTCCATACCAACTGACAACTTGTTACCCACCAACCAGAACATTCCAAATAATGAATGGTCACTTAAAGTAAAATGAATTTCTGGGTTAAACAATTCTTTGCAAGCGTGAATATCAAATAAAGGTTTGTCTTTGTCTAATTCCCAATAAGTGAAGTATTCGTCAAATTCAGCATCTTCATCATCTTCTTTATCACGCAGACAATAAGATGAAATATCGGCATATTTTGATACAGAATACACTCCTTTGTTCAAACGAACTGGGTGTTGAAAATATAAATTTCCACTTGCAATCAAAACATTCACATCATCTTTAGTAAGAATCAGTTCACCATTTTCATCACGGTCCATAGTAAAATTCCTTAGTCATTATTTGTAAATCAAAAATAGTAAATTTTACTATTCTTGTCAACTGTCCTTTTGTAAATTATTATTTACATTTCCATCAAAATCTTGTTCCAAATCGTTATACTTTTTGGCAGCAGCAAGATATTTGTTCAACATTTCCAATTGTTGTCTTAAAAAGTTTACTTCGTCAATAGTGAACTGTATAGCAGGATTTTGCTGGTCTATCTGTGAACGCAATCTTTCATTTTCTTCTTCAAGTTTACGGATTTTTTCAAACAGTTCATTTTTATCCCTGTAAACATCATAACAGTTCCAATAATGACGGTTCCATTCATCTTGTTTCTTTTGAAATTCAGCTTGTTCTTCTTCGTAACTCTTTTTCTTGAATGATGGAAGTTTTAATTTTATTTCCATTTGTTACTCCATTACAAAAAATTCATCTTCTGCTTCAGGTTCATTTAATCTGTGCTGAGCAATTTCAAAATACTTCGGGTCAATTTCTGTGCCTATGAAATTTCGTTTTAAGTGCTTGGAAGCAACACCAGTAGTTCCACTGCCTAAAAATGGGTCAAAAACTAAGTCACCTTCATTTGAACTGTTTTTAATTACTTTCTCAATCATAGATAAAGGCTTAATTGTTGGGTGTTCGTACTTAGCTTTATCCACTTGGTTAATTGGTTCTACCCAGAATGTTTTAGCATCTTCATAAGTAGAAGGGTGACATAAAGCATTCTTTTTGAAATACAAACAGTATTCAGTATCTGTCAAGTACTTATTTGCATAAGTTGGCATACAGTTAGTTTTGTGCCAAGTTAGAATTTCAAAATTACAACCAAGTTCATTTACATAGAAATTAAAGTAATCTGGAATTTGAAGTTTATTACACCAAAAGTAAATATTGATGTTCTTCATAATTCGTACAAATTCTTTTCCAAATTCTTTAATATCGTAACCTTCACCAAAGGTCTTAATTCCCTCAACATTTTCATTTTTAAATCTATCACTGCGGCCCATGTGCTGTGAACAAGAACCACCTTGAATACCAACGTGTATATCGTATGGAGGGTCTGTAACAATTAAATCCACTGACTTATCAGCCAATGTTTTCATATATTCTAAACAATCTTGATTATAAATTTTTATTTCGCTCATTCAAAATCCTGTTTAATTTCAGTCGTACGCTTATTTATTTCTTCCATCTTTTTGAAAAGTTTTTCCTTTTTATAAATTTCATTCTTGAAATATTCGGCGACACCTTCTTTATTGACTTTGACAATTCCTGTTGGTGAATACAGTTCAAATTCAATATAACCTATTTTTTTCGGTCTACTGTCAAACCAACGAGATTTATCTTCTTCTTTTTTCAGCACAGCAAAACAATAATCAAACTTAAATTCTACTTTTTCTACTTCAGTTCTTATACCAATTTCAAAATGCTGTACACGGCTAGAATATCCTTCAGGTCCATCACCATCATTTTTAGGATATGAAACATAAATTTTATAGAAGTCAAATGTATTGCCTTCTATTTCTCTATAAGTTACATTGTTTGCAGAGTTTACTTTAACATAAATCATTGAAATCCTCTTCAGCCGATAATTTTCGATCAATTATTTCTATTAGTTTCTTACACAATTCTTCAGCTTTGTTATGTTGTTTGATTCTGAACAGCAAACGATTTTTACAATCTGGTGGTGCTGGTTCATTCAAAATTGGTAAAATTTTTTCTTTGTATGACGGCTCTTTTTCAATCAATTGTGACAAAACCAAAATTGAATGTTCATTTACTTCTATTTGATTTGCTTCAAGCCATCTCTGACAAACATTGTTTAAAAAAGTATAATCATTCAAAATCTTTACCCGCTTCTCTTTTACGCTTTTTAATTCGTTCTTTTTTCAATACAAGTTCCCATTCAGTTCTTGTATGGTGTAAAGCATTATAATGCTTTACATATTGTGTTAATTCGTTCAAACAGTATTTAACTTCTTCTAATCGTTTTTCATCTTTGATGGAAGCAAAAATTGGTTTATATTTCTTCATTGAATTTAGACAATACAAAGCACAATTCATTCCTGTTTCATAATAGTTTTCTAATCTTTCATAAGTATTTTCAAAATTTTCATCTGTTAAAGTATCATTATGAACAGATTCTTGTATATCTGAATAACAATCGTAACAGTGAACCCAATTAGTCCCAATTACTCTTTTAAGACATATCTTACAAGTTTCAATATCATTATCGCTGTCTGGGATAATTCTCTTAAGGAGTTTTCGTTTCGCTAGTTTATATCTGATTAAGTTAATTATTCCCATAAAAGTAGTCCTTTTTTAAAATATAATAATAAAGGATATATTTTTCAATATATCCTTGCTTGTTAAAGTATAACTTTATTCTTCAAAATCTTGTTCAATTTCTCTTTGTTTCTTTTCAAACTGTAACTGTTTGAATTTTTGCATTGAATATTTTAAAAGTTCTGAAGCTTTTTCAGGTGTTAAATTTCTAATCAGATGAATATTGTGATTCCATCTTTCATACAGCAAAGTATATTTCTTACCCCAAGGAACAAAAGGTAAAAAGTGAACTCTATGATTAGTCACATCGTAATACATCAGGATATGTTCTTTGTCGCAAGTTTCAAAAGAATATCCTTTCAGTTCTGTTGCTCTCCAATTATCACAATAAGGTTCACGGACCAAATTAAACTTCGTTCCTAATTGACATAATTCATCAAAAGTCATTTAATATATCCTTCGTAATCTGAAAAATCGCACAACCATTTACCATCGTGCGGACCATTCCAAGCATCACCTTTACTTGTTTGTGATAATTTATCTATAAGTAAATCTAAATATTTTTCATTACCAGTCATTAAATAAATTTTAACAAAATTTCTATTTAATCGTCTTTTCCAGCGCTGTGTATCACTTTTCCATTTACTCATAGCTTTGTGATTACAACAACATATAGGTCTTCGTACACAAGTAGTACCAGGTACTGGTTTTTTAAAACTACGGGACATTTTCAAACTCCTGTTCTATTGCAAGCTTTTTTCTATTTGCTTGTATTGATTTACGAGCCAGGATAGTTATCTTATTCCATTCAATATATTCTTCAGTAGTACAATTATAAACGAAACTATCTGCAAACAGTTCTTCGTGATTGGAAATCTTAGACTGCCAAGATGGTATTCCAGGATAACCGTGCTCCATTAACTGTTTGACATAGCTTACATTATACATCTTTAAAATCTTCTTCTAAATCGTCTTTAGCTGTTTGTACTTTCCAAAGCTTCTCAAATACATCATTCATTTCTTCAAATTCTTTCGTATCTGTAATCGGCATATAATAACTGAGTTCTGCACTTGCCACCCACTGTAATTTCCTGGTATAAATGTTTGAAGACCAAGTTCTTATTAATGGTCTTATTACGTGCGGATATAATACCGAAATATCTACAAAATCGTAATTAGACATAATAGAACAACAGCACAGTTACTAAAATTTGTACCAAATGAATAGATTGGTCTTGAATGAGATTAATTTTGAACTTATTTGCTTTCAAGTTATCCACGAACATATGAATAAGACCATTGATAACAAATGAACCAGCAAGGAACAAATTGCTTGCACCAAACATAATCAGTACCAAGCATAACATTGCTGACCATTCAAAAGCGTGGATAAACAATCCCATAAGATAATCTTTGGAATACTTGGCATCAGGTGCTTGTTTTTCCCACCAAGATTTTTGTTTCAAATTTACTAAACAACAACCCTGCAAGAAGAAATCATCAATGCAGTGAGCCAAGAACATAAGTATGAATAAAGTCATTTGAAGTCCTCCTTTAATGCTTCTTTTCTTTTATTAATTTCTAATTCTTTTAATTGTGTTTCAAGATTTTTAATGATACTAATTACTTTGCAAAATTTATCATTAATTATTCTTACAGTTTTACCATTTACAATTCTTGCAAAATAGCAATTAGTGTTTTTGTTAAACCACAAACAACTATTATATTTCTTTCCGTCTGTTGCGACAAAAGGAAAATTGCAAGCTACATGAGCCCACATATCTTTTGATTCAGCAACATATCTATTTCCTGTTTGTTCAGCAATATACTTAATTGCTGTTTCAGCTTCAACATTTCTAATGTACTCATCATCGTTTAAAGTCATCTTCAATATCCTTAATTTTAAGTTTCATCATAGCCATCTTATTATCCAGAGTAAAATCTTTTCCGTCTATAATGTAACTTGCAATATCTACTTGAATTTCATCTAGTACTTGTTTGGCTTCATTTGGGTCATTGAAAAAATATGTTTTTTGGTGAACTGGGTCATACATACCAACATTTGAAGGTACTTTCAGAACACCAGTATTGTAAACTTCTAATTTTAAAAAATCATAACAAATGAAGCAAGGTTCATCTGTTCTATGTTTAGAATACAACCATTGGTCAAGTCCACGCAATCTCGCTTCTTTATACTGCACAAACTTTCTAACTTCAGCGGCCGCAGTTCGTTGCTTATAAGATGGTCTTTTAAATTTGCAGTTCATAATTCCTAGTTCATAAAGTTTTTCAATATAAAAATATATAAAATTCGTTACATTCAGTCAATACATTTCATTTGATTTTTGTTTCAAAGAAATCTGTGCTTAACTGAAAATATTTGTAATACATCGGAACGAGTTTTCGTGTCTGTTCTCCAATTTTCAGAGCTGGTCCGTTATATCCATCAATTATACACATATCCAAGCATTCTTCTGCAAATTCTAAAACCTCAGGAATATAAACTTTTTCTTGAAAAGTAATTGAAAATGCGATTACACCTGGGTGGTTAATTCCTTCATTGAAGGTTTCCAAGACCCATTTAATTTTCCTTGGGAAATTTTTAATTAGATAATCAATCTTTTTTTGATTAACCATTTAACCCTCAATGAAGTCTTTTTCTACATCATTAAGTTTCTTATTCATTTTAATTTCCTTTATCTGTTTTTCAACTTTAGGAAGAATTTCCAAGAATTTATTAACGGAAGCATAACAAATTCCTTTCATTTTGTCATAATCAAGCATTGGCGTATGTTGCTTAAATTTATGCCAATACAGTTTCGGATCTTTATTTTGGTCTTCATAAACTCTAACATCTGTTACAATCTCAACTCCATTGTTTGTAATTGTTATAACTCTTATTCCGTGAAATAGAAATTTGTAACAAATTGAATTTCCATACAGTTTGATGTTCTGATACTCCAACCTTGAAAAATCCTTGCACATATCTTCAGCAAGCTTATTCAAATTTTTTAACATTATTAATGTTTTATATTTTGACGCCATTAAAATCTACTCCCATCTGATGTTTCTTAATTTCGCACTGAATACTCTTTAATTCCTTTGCCAAATTACCTATTGCAAGTTTAATTTGTTCATCATCAGTCATTTTGTACTTTGGATAAATCGCTGTCATATTCGTTATATTAAATTTTTCAAGGTCTTTACAACGAATAAGATAGACTGGTTCCTCCATATTTCCTTGGTACTTATACCATTCTAACTTATCTGCTATATAAACATATTTGTCATTACCACCAGGCATATAAACCAAAGTAACACAATGGTTAGGACTATTCCTGAAAGTAGCATACAGTGCACCTAAAATACATTCACCTACTTCACCATTAAGTCCAATAGACTTTGTTAAATTTTCAAGTTCTTTCGGGTTCATTTGTAAAGTCCTTTTCTAAATTTTCTTTTCGTTCTTTGATTACAGCTTGTTTATAGAGTATATCAAGTTCCTTGATACTGTCACCAACTCTAATACCATTATCGTTTACAGTGTTAGGGTCCTTTTTCGTAAGGTATTCACGAAATTCTTTAATCACTTTTGACATCGCCATCTGTAAAGTCCTTTTCCAACTGGTTCTTTTTGTCTGCAGCATCTAAGATTTTGAATACAATTTTTTGTGCTTCATAAAAATCATTTGTTCTATTGTCATGACGCTTTTTATCATCTGTTTCAACAGAATAATCTTTGTCAAAAATGGTACAGACATTCTCATACAGCTTGTTTTTAGCAACAATCTCTGAAGCTTTATCTTTCATACAGTTGGCATATTCAACAATATCCATACCTTTCAATATAGAATTATATCTGGTGAAATACCAGTTAGCACACATAATCCTAACTTGGTGCAAAATTTCTGGTTCTGTTGCGAATTTTAAAGTCATAGAAAATCTTTCTTCAGCTGGTCTTTTCGTTGGTCAATCTGTATCATCTTTTGTGGATTTCTGAATTGCGTGTAATAACCATAAAGTTCATCTGGCGTTATGTTGTTATTATCGTAATTTGCAGCTTCATAATGGTGCGAATACTTACAAATCGTAACAATATGAGTGTTGTGGTCAAACGAAATAAACGGTTGCAGTTCTTGGGACTTATTCAGATAATAATCGTCATAATTACCAATTGTAACTTTGTTCAAATCGTAAGCACTAATCTGTTTAATCATTTCATTATAATTCATATTTCCCTCGGCTTTAGTGGCAGACTTGCAAAGAACTCGGCAGTATCTTCATCATCTTCTTCATCGTGGGTATATGTAATGGTAGTCGGTTCTTTTGCTCTCCAACATTTTACTTTCAACCAACTGATGAGGTAGAAAATGTGTGCTTTACCTTCATCGTATGGAATACTAAAGGTATAAAATTCAGTTTCATTGTGACTCCAAACCTGTTTTTCGCTGACCACAATTTCCAAAATGAAATTAAAAGATTTTCTATCTGAAGAAACTTTTACGCTTGCGATATTTCCAGGCTTTGGATAATGCTTCACCCAGCGATTATAATTTTTAACATCTGGGTAAAATATTTGGAACAAGTTAAATACACAACCAAATTCATCATTAAAGAATTTGCTCGGTTTTTGGCAAACCGAGGCATATTCCTTAGTGAGCTTTGTAAGTTCACTTTCCCAATGTTCTTTGAAGTTATTTCCAATTTCTTTTACATTAATTTTCATCAGGAATAAAGTCCTTTGCGATACCAACCAACTTTTCAGCCTGCTTGAAAATGAGGTGCTGCTGGTTAGTCAACTTAATTGAAAGTGTATCGTGAGAGTGTTCACAAGAACAACCAATCTTCTTTGAAAACTTGTACAACAGCGCAAGCGGACCCTTACCACGAAGGTTCATTTTACCGCTATCAATGCGGATATTAAGTTCCCGACTTCCATCCTTTCCAACCGGCATATTCACCACATTGGAAATAAGTTCTGGAAAATGATTGCTGTCTGCAAGAAGGTTCTTTTCCACGAGTGCTTGAAGCTTGTCAATGTTTAAAGTCATAGTATTCTCCTGTTTGTTGTTGTTTTTCCCAAAAATACAAAAATCCACTGACTTTGTCAATGGATTTATTAAAATATAATGTAAAAATAAGTTTACACTTTAAACAATTTTGACAATTTCTTGTCATCTTTTTGTTTGATGGCAACAGAAATATTGGTTAATCGTTTTTGAAATTCATCAATTTCTGCAAGGATATTTTTGCTATTGGTAAAAGCAATATCTTTCCAAACATTGTAATCACTATGAGCAATCCTTGTCATATCCTTTAAAGCATTGCCACTATGCTTTGCAGCTTTGACACTCTTACAACCAGCTAATGCCGTGCTAATAAATTGTGGTAGGTGACTAATTGCTGCCACTTCCTTATCGTGCTCTTTGGCAGTAATGAAAACCGGCTTTGCAAAGAACCATTGTATAAAATTGTTTACATTTTCATCTGCACCAGTCACATACCAAACTTTATCTTTGAACATTCCAAGTTCGTAATTCATATAGCCGTGTTTTTCAGTTCCTGCCATTGGGTGTGTTCCAATAAAGTTCGGCATATCCTTACCAACTTTACAAATTTCTTCTTTTGTTGAACTTATATCAATGATAGTGGCTGTTACTTTATTCTTTTTCAGTTCCTTCAACAATTCAATATTTCTTTTGACTGGACAACAGAGTACAATCAAATCAGTATTCTTTGACCATTCATCTATCTGGTCATAATCGTATACTTCATCAGCCAAATAATTTGTTAATATTTCATTGTGGTGCTTTGCTGAAGTAACAGCACGCAAAGTAAATTGGCTTCCAAGGTCGGCTGCCATACTAGCTGCCATTACACCAAATCCCACGAAAGTAATATGTTTAAATTTTGCCATAAAAGTCTTTCTCCATTTCTGCTAAGTGTTGTTTAACTTCTTTTTGTTTTATGTACTTATCGTAATTCAATATAGCATCTATCTGTGTTTCAACAGCATCTTTAAATGCTTTTTCAATGACTTCAATCGGCGAGTCTTCATAATAATCTGTACAATCTTCACACAAACCAAGAGAAAATTCACCATAACTCCAATCAAAGCCCCATCTAAGAATTTCAATCTTATCTGGATAACAAAATAAAACTCTGTATTGTCCTAAAGAACTGCTCAAATAAAAACTCCAACCATTGTCAGTGAAAATTTTACAACTGATTTCATTTTTCAGTTGTTTTTTTCTTCTGACAAAAATTTCTTCGTTCATATCAAAAAGCATACTTTTTATTTTTTTCATATAAAATAAATGCCCACATAAGTGGGCAAGTTTATTATTTCAATCGTTCAGCTAATTTGTCTAATTCTGCAGCCTTTTGTCTAATTATATCCCAGGGAGCCTTCATCGTTCTACTATAAGAACTTACCATATTTTCCCAAGTAGTTGACTTAAAGAATTTTTCAGTTTTAGCATTTGCTGTCAATCCCATATCTTTCAAGAACTTTTGTCGCATTTTATCAGCCTTAGTTTGTTTGAAAGATTTCTCCCAACTGAATTTACCGGTGACGACTGTAGAACTGTTTTTCTTTTTCTAATTGTTCCTTAGTTATGTTGTTATTAAAGTGCTTTAGAATAGTTTTAGCTTTACCAACAACAGAATAAGTTTTTGTTTTAGCTTTTGCTGATGGTTCAACCTTTGTTTTACAAGCACCCTTCTTAAGCATTCGTTCCACAGCACGGTGTAATTCGTTGTGAATATCATAACGCATAAACAAGAGCTTCTCTGGTGGTAAACCAAAATACTGATTACTAAACATTAAATCCTTACTGGTCTTGTGTATAATGTTTTCAATCGGAGTATTTTTCAGTTGTTCAACAGTTGTAATATACTGACCATCTACAGTTTTAATTTCTTCCAAGTGGTGGCAAATATATTTCTTGTTAGAATTTACACCAGTTTTATATCCTTCAATCTTATTTAAAGGAGTTTTTGCGATAACATATTTTTGAGAGTCTGTGCTTATTGACAAGTTAATACCTTTAGTTAAATGTTTGTATATAACAATTTACAAATTATGCCAAATATTGTCAATAGTGATTGTAAATTAAAAGTTACATATTATACTGGCAACAAAAAAGGGGTCGCCCAAAATGCGGAAAGGGCGACCCCAAAGGAGAAATATAAACTTAAACGATTGTCATATTCTTCTTGTCAAACTGTACTACCTGAACAGGTTGTGCCTGACCTTGCTTTGTAACAGGAACACTGACAGAGTAATACTTGACATTCAATGGCTTTGTAAATTCGTAGAAGTTAACACGAACATTCTTTACAGTTGTAACTTCACCATTTTGGTCTTTCTTTTCTACAGTACCTGAAATCACAGAATATGGCTTGTCAGTACGAAAACCATTCTTTTCATAGACAAGTTCATAAGCACCAGTTACAGCACCAGCACCATTGTGAACGAAGATGTACTTCAAATCCTTTAGATTTGAAACCTTGTCCAAGTTCCAGTAACCCAACTGCTTGTATGCTTCTGTTTCATTTGATCTGATAAGTAATGCTTTATCCATTATTTTACTCCTAGTTTATGTTAAAAATCTTCGTTCATTTCGTTCATTTCGTTCATTCTTTTTTGAATGAGAAGCTCTTTTCTCTTTAATAAAATTCTGTCCAAGTGTTTACATATTGCTTTGTAAGAATTTTTATCGTAAAACGTATAATCCAAAAGTGAACTTGTTGGTGATTTTTGTACAGTACACGATATTATTTCGTTATCGTGTAAAACCAAATCTGGTGTAACAGTTATAACCAATTTGTTATTTGTATTGGAAATTCTTGATATTATAATGTGTGTTACATCTGGTACACTAAAATAAGCAATCTCACCCCTACAAGTTTTATGAACTTTAAGTACTGGATATTTCTTTTCTATCTTTCTAAACAGATTAGTCCAGTTCATCAAAATCTCCTTCAATATCCAATTGTTTCAGACGCATATTATAAACACGCCTGCACTGATCCAAATCTTTTTTCAAGACTTCGCCCTGTAAGGCCAGACTTCTAGCCGCCATAGGGTTTTTCGCCATATAGGAATAAGTGACAGTATCAATATAAGACTGGGCAAGAAATGTCAGATGACTTTTCAGTTCATCTACTGTCATAGTCATATATTTTTCAATTGAAGTCATTTGACATTTCTTCTAGTTTTTTATAAATTTCTTCTTCTTTAAATTCTAGTGGTGATAAAGTTTTTGCTTCATCCCAAGTAATCAAATATCTTGGAGGAACCCAACCAACAGTTTCAAAATCCTCAATTATTTTAAATCCTTGGTCACGATAATGCTGTAAAATTTTTTCTGTCGCAAATTTGATTGGGAGTGCAACTCTATATTTTCCTTTGCTTGCTTGGTCACGGATTTTGTTGTCAATCCCTTTAATTAACTTTTCTTCATTTTCAGCATTTGCTTGTTCAGCGATTGTTTTCGCTTGGTTCGCAGTCATCTGAGTTCTCCTTAAAATCCTGTTCCATAGTTTCAATGCGTTCTTGAATTTCCCAGATTTTCGTAAACTGGTCGTGGATTTTTTGAAATTCCTTCATTTCTTCAAGAGAAACATCTTTATAATAAACATTACTCTCAAACCACTGACCCATACAGTGTGTATTTAAATCTGACATATAAGTCGCAACTTTAAATTCGTGATAATCCCTTGCTAATCTTTCTTCAAACTCAGGCGTGAACTGATAAGCAATTTCAGGATTAATATCAATTATAAAATGTTCATATTCTTTAACAGTCATAATTACAATATACTAAATTCTATGCAGTTTGTAAATACTCTTTGAACACAAACAGTTTAAAGTTAATCTTCAAAATCTTTTTCAATTTCCTTTAATTTCTTTTCACGAGTGGAGTCTTTAAAAATTAAACTCGGTATAGTCTCAAGATTAATATTTAAAGTGTTACCACCCAGAAAGATATTGATGTAACAATTAATTGCTTTTACAACACAAAGAACATCAGTAAATTCCTCAACTATCCTATTAAGGATAGATAAAGATTCTTGTGTAAATCTGCTTGTGCCAAAATTAATAAATTCAATATTCGTTATATGAGTATTATAAATTCTATCACCATCACCTGGTGCTTCGTAAGCATAACGATAATAAGTTAAATGGAAAACTATTTCAGCACCAAATCCTAATCTGTAAACAAACCTACAATTGTGTTCTGGTCCGAAATATGTATCAAAAGTTATACTCATTCTTTCGTGGTCATCATCCAAAGCATAAAATTTTACACCTGGTGGAAGGAAAGCATTCCATTGGTTATAAGTTGGGTCATAATCGTAAGAGTAAAGCATTTTATTAATCCATTAAAATTTTGAGTTTTCTATTATAAACTTTGCACAGTTTGCTTTTCATTGTTTTTAAAGTATTTTGTCTTTCTTTAATTTCCTTTTGGATTTCCTTCATTCTATCCAAAGTTTCTTTCATTTCTTCGTCTTTGTGCATACTATTCATCATTTGATATGCTTCCTTTTGACGCTGCAGAACTGCAATTAATTCTTCTTCATTCTTAAAATCTCTTATATCGTAATATTTCCAACTAGAATAAGTGTTTGAATAATCATCAGTCCACATATTCCTTTTTCTTGAAGTAGTAATATATGTAATTTCAGCATCTGACAATTCATCATCAGGCATTAAAATTGTCATTTGTTCTCGCCCATTATACTGAATAGTTACATTTAAAATCAAAGGACCAATTCCTGATTTACCATTAAAATCAATCCACGAAACATCTTTTGAATGTACTTGGTAAGATTCTCCCCAATAATCTTTTTTAAGTTTTATGCCGTAAAATTCTTCTATGGTTTGTATTACTTTGTCTAATTTCATATAGTTTCCTCAAATTTACAATATAATAAAAGACTATTGATTTTTCAATAGCCTTTGTATATTTAAAGTTTACAAAATAACTTATTCAATATAAGGTTTAAAAGGTGGAGGTTCAGGAGTTTTATTTTCTTCAATTATTTTGTCATTAATAATTTGTATGTTTTGTTCAAAAGAATTACCTTCAGTATCTGGGTCATAATAATAATCCATACCTTCAGGAAATTGTTCTTGTTCTACTTCGTATGGTTCTTTAACAAAATCAATAGCCATATTATACAGTCGCTTAGCGTGCTCTTTTTGTTTAAAGGCGAAGTCTTTTTCTTCTCTGCTCGCATCTGTATGGCGAATATAATCCGATACCATAGCTTTATACGCTGCGTCTGCACGAAGACTTCCCAGTCTTATGCTATCAGGAAAACGCCTGGCGAGTTCTTGCAAATCAACAGTTTGCATATAATCGTCAATAAAGTCACTGTCATTAAATTCTTCATCTTCCGTCATAATTAACTCTTTATATAAGGTTCAAAAGGTGGAATTTCTGGTTCAATGAAATGCTTTTTAGTTCCTTCTTCCATAAAATCTTTAAGTAAAGCTAAACGCTTTTCATCAGCTTGTACATGCTTTTCAATCAAACCGTGTTCATCCATATTGCTGAAAAC
>Ga0326513_10002039_pt1 | contig 15091 bp, 12 predicted proteins | sample 2_2465_0518_D_FD_203654 | JGI IMG/M metagenome (GOLD analysis project Ga0326513, IMG submission 203654) | Bovine rumen microbial communities from UC Davis, California, United States - 2_2465_0518 | ecosystem: Host-associated > Mammals > Digestive system > Stomach > Rumen | place: USA...
TTGCTGTTCAGCTATACACTTCCCACTACCTGGGCGTGTTAGGGACTTTCACCCATTAGAGCGCGCCCATGGCGCGCATACCAAAAAAAGGACTTCCGCACCGCCTATCCGGTACGAAAGTCCTTTTTCTTAAATTACTTAATGCCCGCTCTGCGGGCTGCCACACCACACGCAGACTGCCTCTAAGGCTATATTTTTCATTCTGCGCGCATGCACATAGTCAAATTTAACGGCAATTTGCCGGCTCAGTTAATTCAAAGTGCTGTTTTACTGCCCTTTTTTCACTTTTTTGCGCCCAGCAGTGCCTGAAGAAGTGCTGTTCCGTTAATGGCGTCATCCTTGTCGTCCTTGGCACTCGCCTGTGTAGATGCTGCGGATCCGAGGAGCGCGCTGAAGATGCCGGGTACAGGGGATGCGGAAGAAGTTGTCTGCTGCTGCGTGGAAGCCGCCTCAGACACACCGCTCAGGATCGCGGGAGCCATGATCGCAAGGATCTGGTTAACCTGCTCCTGGGTGAGGCCGGACTGCGCGGACAGCTGCTGCGTCACCTTGTCCTCTTTCTTGCCGAGGATGTGGTGGATGATCTTGCCGCCGTCAGTTTCATCAGCTTCCTTGAGCTGGAGCCCCATCTCCTTCTTATTGGTGTGCTGCGTCAGCGCTCCAAGAAGCGACTGCGCGCCATCGCCGGAGGAAGCGTTTTTCGTCAAAAATTTGATCAGGATCGGAATAGCGATCAACATCAGCTGTTTGATCTGCTTCTCAGAAAGACCGGTCTTTCCGGCCACTTCTCCGACAGAACTCTGAGATGTCATTGATCCCAACAATAAACCAAGCAGATTCATATAATCCTCCCTTCTTGCCTTAAGGCATAACCAGGTCTGTACGGCCTGAAAAGTTTTTGCTACTTATTATTGTATCGTATTTGGAGAAATTCATCTGCACAATGTCCCAAAAATTCAGTTTATTTTTTGAATTTTTCCGAGACAAAATACAATGCCCGGCTTCCCGGAAAGCAGATCACTCACTTGCTTTCCCGGAACCGGGCACTTTTTTGACTCATATGAAATGATTTACAGAAGTTCCGCCATGTCGAAGATCAGCTTCTCTGTCTTCTTCCAGCCGATGCAGGCATCTGTGATGCTCTTGCCGTAGACGCCGCCTCCGACGGGCTGGTTGCCGTCTTCGATGTAGCTCTCCACCATGAAGCCCTTCACGAGCTTCTTCACCTTCGGATTGTAACGGCAGGAGTGGAGCACTTCCTTGAGGATGCGCGCCTGCTCGAAAGGCTTCTTGCCGCTGTTGGCATGGTTGCAGTCGATCACTACCGCAGGATTTTTGAGCTCCCACTTCTTGTAGAGATCGGCGAGATACAGAAGGTCCTCGTAGTGATAATTGGGGTGGGTCACACCCTGCCTGTTCACGTAACCTCTGAGGATCGCGTGCGCGAAGGGATTTCCGTAGGAGTGGCCCTCCCATCCGCGATAGATGAAGTCATGCGCGTGCTGCGCCGCCAAAATACTGTTCATCATAACAGTCAGGTCACCGCTGGTAGGATTCTTCATACCGACAGGGCACTCGATGGCGCTGGCGGTGAGTCTGTGCTGCTGGTCCTCCACGCTGCGGGCGCCGACTGCGACATAGCCCAGCAGATCGTCCAGATATTTGTGGTTTTCCGGATACAGCATCTCGTCCGCGCAGACAAATCCCGTCTCCTTCACCGCGCGCATGTGCAGCTCACGGGTGGCGATGATGCCCTTGAAGAGGTCGGGAGATGCGTTGGGATCGGGCTGATGGACCAGCCCCTTGTAACCGTCGCCGGTAGTTCTGGGTTTATTCGTATAAATGCGGGGAACGATGAGGATCTTGTCCTTCACCTGTTCCCTCATAGGAACGAGTCTTGAAATATAGTCTATAACGCTCGTCTCATTATCCGCCGAGCAGGGACCGATGATCAGGGCAAGCTTGTCACTCTCGCCGGAGAAGATCGCCTTCAGCTCGGTGACGGTTTTATCCACTGTATTTGCCATGTCTCCGGTCAGCGGATACATCTCCTTGGTCTCCATGGGGATCGGGAGTTTGCGCTTGAAGTCCATGTTCATCATAATTGTTGTTCTCCTTATCAGTTGGGGTCCACCACTACTTCAATGCCGTAGCGGAGCACCGCCGGATCGATCTTCTGAATGTTATAATTGCCCACCGTGTCAACGCTTACGATGGAGACGTAGCCGTCGCCCATCTTCTTGTCGTGCAGCATTGCCTTGTAGACCTCATTGGGATCCGCGTGAACCCTTGCAGGCAAGCGCAGCGCGCCCAGCACAGGGATCAGTCTGGAGCGGACCGCCGGCGAGCACATGGGGATCATGCCCATCGCTACGCATTCTCCGTGGAGAAGCCCGGTGACGCTCTCTATTCCGTGGCCGATGGTGTGGCCGAAATTCAATATTTTGCGGACGCCGCTCTCGCGCTCGTCCTGTTCTACCACATTTTTCTTGACCATCAGGGAAGCCGCAATGATCTTCTCCAGATCAAGAGGTGCCCGGTGCTCCGCATAAGCCTCAAACATCGCAAAGAGCTCCGGATCCGCGATCAGCCCTGCCTTCACTGCCTCCGCGAGGCCGCTGGCTTTCTGCCTGTCAGAAAGTGTATCGAGGGTATCGGGATCAATCAATACTTTTTTCGGCTGCCAGAAAGCGCCGACGATGTTCTTGACGCCGCCCAGGTTCACAGCAGTCTTACCGCCGATGGAACTGTCTACCTGAGACAGAATTGTAGTCGGAATATTGTAAAAGTCAATGCCTCTCATATAGCAGGCAGCCGTAAAACCGCCCAGATCGCCTACGACGCCTCCTCCTACGGAGCAGACGCAGTCGCCGCGCGTAAAGCCCAGCTCCAGCATTTCTGTCAGCAGTTCTTCCAAAACAGCGACGCTCTTACTTCCTTCCCCCTGGGGAACGGTATGGATATGAGATTCCCGGCACTGCTCCGCCACCGTCTCAGCGTACTGCGCCGGCACGCCGTCATCGGTGAGAATGAACACTCTCCGGTCCAGGTTCAGCAGTTCTCCCGCCTTCTTCAGGCACCCTCTCTCCAGTACTATATCGTAACTTGATTCGCCAAGCTCCATGCGAATGATCATATTGTCTCTCCTCCCTGCTGCGCATTGCCGGTCGCAGTGTAACGGCCTACGACCTTGAGGCCGGGGCAGGTTCCCCGCAGCGCGCTGATCATGCGGCGGCCGTTCTCGGAGGAATCATCTCCCTCGACTTCCGCATAGAAATAGTAATGCCACGCGAGGTTCTTCATGGGACGGGAACGCAGCACGCGCATGTTGAAATTGTAGGCGCTGATGACATTGATCGCCTTAGCGAGGCCGCCGGCCTCGTCCTTTACAGTAAACAGAAGCAGGAATGCGCTTCCGTCGCGCTTTCCTGTGACCTGGTTTTCCACTCTTGAGAAAACGGCGAAACGCGTCGTGTTGACCCTGCTCTCATTGATATCATGATCCAGAATCTGCAGACCATATAGCGCAGCAGTCTCCTCGCTGGCAATAGCTGCAACCGTGGGATCTCCATCTTTTGCCACTTTCTGCGCCGCCAGGGCTGTATTCGCTGTGCTGATCGCGTCAAATCCGTGTTTGCGGATATAAGGCCTGCACTGGGAGATCGCCTGAGGATGACTCAGAACGGTCTTGATATCTGAAAACGAGGCGCCGGGCACACCGAGCAGGTTCTGATTGATAGACAGATCATAAACCCCGTTGACATACAGATTTCCGGAGAACATCAGATCCAGGACCTGCCCCACTTCGCCCGCAGAGCTGTTCTCGATGGGAAGGACTGCCACGTCACATTCGCCCTTTTCCACCGCCTCATAGGCGGATTCGAAGGAGGGATAGGATTCCAGGGATCCGTCGGGGAAAATGCGCCCTGCGGCGATGTGCGCGAAAGCGCCCTCTACTCCGCTGTATGCCACCTTGAGGCCCCTCATCAGATAGTGTTGCCAGCGCTTGCTGACATCCATCGTATCCTGCAGGAAATTCACGTAAAAGGAACGCAGTTCGGGATTTTCGATCAGAGCGCTTCTGCCTTTGATCACTCTGGCTTCCTGTTCCTTATCTTCAATAGGAAGTCCCCGCTCCTTCTTAAAAGCAGCGATCTCTCTCACTGCTTCCATGCGGCGCTCGAAGAGCTTTGCCATCTCCTCGTCGACCTGCTTGATCACTTCTCTGCTTTCCTGTAGATCCATTTTGCGTTCTCCTCTGCTGTTCTATCCTTTATCCGGCACAATACGGTTTGGCGGCACAAATAGGTTACCCCAAAAACGCCCCTGTCCATAAGGAACAGGAGCGCTTGATCATGCCAAAAAATTCCTCATCTATTTTAGCGCTTTAAACCACTAACATGACGAAAATATCACTTCTTATTTAACTAGTCAAGTTACAATCCTCCAATTAGGCGGTTTACCTTAACTTTTTCTTAAATCTTACGTCTCTGCAAAAGGAACATCACCAATCGTCGTCTTCGTCATCGTCCTCTTCGTTATATTCTACCCATTCGCCGTCCATGTCGATATAAAGCGTATCGTCATCGATGCGATAATCATAGGAAGCTCCATCAGACCCTGTCTCGACGATAACGCTCTTCCTGCTGTACCAGACAATATCCTTCTCTGCTTCGCCGCCGAAGAGTCCGCTGTGGTCCTTATTGAGACGGATATATGTCGGATAATTGGAGGCATCCTTCTGAAGCTTCTTGTCATTGAGCAGATACCTTCCGGGAATGTCGTCGTACTCCTCCTGGGCGTCGTGATCCGTGAACATGAATGTGCTTATGATCGTCTCAAAAGCATTTCCGGCCCCGTCTCCGCTGTCATCTCCGCTGTGATCCGGTCTGTCAAACAGAAGAGTGCCCTCATTGTGCTCCACAGCTGTCAGCTTCCGGGCGCTTTCCGAGCCGTCCTCCGAAGCGGGCAGGCTGACGGTAAAGCCCCACGCATCCTTTCCGCCTCCGACATACCCTTCGCTCTGGACCACCTGGGAAGCATCATAATATCTCGTCTCATCCGCCAGGACTTCGTCTGTACTGTCGTATTCAAGATACCTGATCTTCAGCATCTCTGCGTCTTCTTCAGGATTGCCGTAGATAAAGTCCACTTCGTTCCATTTATTCTCGATCTTAAACTTCTCCGGATCATAGTACACATACCAGCCGTTCTCATCTTCATAAGTCTTAAAGGACGCAACGTCCTTTTCATCCACCGTGATGCTCTGCACGTTGGTCTGCGCCATAATGTCCTTGCGGTATTCGATCCAGTCCTCACCGAGCTGCAGATAGAGCGAATCTCCCTCAATATTATAGTGATAGATAGCTCCGCTCTCATTGTTCTCTTTGATGAGGCAGTCCCTGCTGTACCAGATGATATCTACAGGATCCGCATAGCCAAGTCTGCCCAGGTGATTTACTCCGAGCGCGACATATTCGGGATAAATTGACGTGGCTTCCGCTGCCGCGGCATCGGTTTCGCCGTTCTCCGTCTCCTTTACCAGCTCATACATACCCGGCACATAGTCGTACTCCTCCTGAGGCTCAGGATCACTGAATTCGACCGTATCGATGAGGACAGCCATCGTATCGGCGATCTGCTCTCCCCTCTCTTCGTCCGTCTCAACACTTCCGCGCTTATCCAGCAATAGAACTCCTTCATTGTATTCCACCGCAGTGAATCCGCGGGTCGAATAGCGTCCGTCCGACACCACATCCACATTGAAGCACCACATGTCCGCCATTCCGGCAAAATATCCCTCGCTCCTCTCCAGATCCTCTCTGTCATAGTCCTCGGTGACATCTGCGAGAACGATATCTGTGGAGGTGTACGGATAATAGCGGAACTCGATCCTGTTGGTCGCGTTCGCCTCTTCATTGTAAGTGAACCTCGCGTAGTTATCCCCCTCGTCGAGATCTACCAGCTCACTGTTGTAATGTACAGACCATCCGTCCTCACTCTCGTAAAGGTCTGTTGCGGCCTCCTCAGCCTCTCTCTTGCGGGCGGCTGCAGCTGCTTCCTCAGGCGTGAGCTCGTCGATGGCCGCCTCCGCCTCATCGGCAGGTTCTTCCGCGCTCTGCGCATCCGCTGTTTCCTCTGCCGCTTCTTCTGCCGTCACGGCTTCCTGTGCCGCCGTAGCTGCCGCGCTGTTTTTGCTCTCACCGCCGCATCCGGCCGCTGTGAGCGCAAAAGCGCAGAGAATCACTGTCAATATTCTCATTTTCATAACATTTCCCCCGGTTTTCAATGGCAGACCATTGATCTGTATAGTTAACCGTCTATTACTATAACACAAAACTGCCCTTTTTGACCCATTATGCGCTATAATGACGTGTACAAAAGAAAAAACGATTTGATCCTGAGGGGTAATCATGAGCACTGAAAATTCGAATAATATAAAGCAAGGCGGCACTTCCGCCGCATCTTCTTCCACTCCCGCGGTAAACCGCAAAAAGGGCATCATGTTCATCCTGATGTCAGCCTTCTTCTTCTCCCTGATGACCGTCTTCGTGCGTCTGGCCGGAGATGTTCCGACCATGCAGAAGGCGTTCTTTCGAAATGTCGTCGCTGCGGTCCTTGCGGCGGTCCTGCTTGTCCGCTCCGGAAACGGCTTTTCCGTACAGAGAAAAAACCTTCCGGCTCTTTTTATGCGCTGCTCAGTCGGTACGATCGGCATCCTTTGCAACTTCTGGGCTGTAGATCATATGCGCATCGCAGACGCGAATATCCTCAACAAGCTCTCGCCCTTTTTCGCGATCCTCATGTCGGTCTTCATTCTGAAGGAAAAACCGAACCGCGTTGAACTGCTCAGTGTCCTGCTGGCTTTCATCGGCGCGGCCTTTGTAGCCAAGCCCGGTGCCGGCATTGCCTCTTTTCCCGCCCTGATCGCCATTCTCGGCGGCTTCACCGCGGGAACTGCCTACACTTATGTGCGCAAGCTCGGCCTTGGGGGAGAAAAAGGTCCCGTGATCGTATTCTCCTTCTCCATGTTCTCGACGCTGGTCCTGCTGCCGAATATTCTTCTTAACTATCATCCGATGACTGTGCGGCAGTTCCTCTTTCTGGTGCTCGCAGGATGCTCCGCGGCGATCGCCCAGCTATCCGTCACAGCAGCCTATCAGAACGCGCCTGCCAAGGATATCTCTGTCTTCGACTACTCGCAGGTCGTCTACGCCGCCATATTCGGCCTTCTTCTGTTCGGCGAGCTGCCGGACGGATGGAGCTTCCTCGGATATGCGATCATTATCGGGACTGCATTCGGCAAGTGGTACCTGATGACCAGGCAGGGGTGAATTTTTACGAATCCCCCAGCACCAACTTTGCCTTCTCCATCCACTTCCCGCGCTTATACATCACAAGCGTGATCACTGCGCCGAGAGTCCAGGAGATCAACATAGAGACAAACATCATAGCGCAGTTTCCCTGCGGGAGCTCCGGCGTTTTGGACATCGCCACAAGACCATAGGCCAGCGGCACGCGGATTGCTACAGAAGTCGCGATGGAGATCCACATGGGTGTGACCGTATCTCCCGCCCCGCGCATGACGCCGCACAGGCACTGCGTGATCTCGATGATAATGTAGCCGATGGCGATGATCTGCATCATGCGGTAACTCAGGTCGATCAGCTCCTGCGTCGTTGTGAACAATCCCATAATATTCTTTCCGAATAGCAAGATCAGCCCCGTTACAACCGCCGAGATCCCCATCGCTGTCAGCGTTCCCTTGTGGGCTCCCTCCAGGACGCGGTCCATTCTTCCGGCGCCTATATTTTGGCCGGCATAAGTGGTCATGGCCGCTCCGAAGGACAGCGCCGGCAGGATCACGAAGCCGTCTATGCGCATGACGATGACGTTCGCCGCGATGAACTGCTCTCCGAAGCTGTTAGTGAGCGACTGCACGACGATCATCGACATGGAGAAGATGGCCTGTGTGACGCCCGACGGAATGCCCAGGCGGATCAGCGATGTGATGTACTCCCTGTCCGGCACCAGATACTCTTTTTTCATGTCAAAATATTCCGTCATCTTCGTCAACCGCCGCAGCGACAAAAGTGCCGAGATAAACTGCGCGATAACTGTCGCCAGGGCCACGCCTGCGACGCCGAGCCCCAGATAAGCCACAAAGGCATAGTCCAAAACGATGTTGATGCCGGTTGCCACCAGCAGGTAGATCAGCGCGGACATCAGATCGCCTTCTGTCATATCGACAGGCGCAAATAGTTTAGATCTCATTTTTCCACCCCTCAGCTCCCGCCGGCGGGAGCTTTTTTCTACACCTATTGTAGGAGATGCGGGGTGATCTGAAAAGGCACAAAAAAAGGACATGTCGCATAAGCGTAGGTTTTGAACTTTCTCGTGCGGTGCGACAGCCCCTTTTCAGTCCTTATTTTATTCCCTGTTCTTGAGCACCTCTGCCGGCGTCACCTTGTCGATCTTGCGCACGAGAAGCGCATTGATCACGAAGTACATCGCCATGATGATCGCAAAGAGCCCCACATACACCAGAGGTGACATAGAGAGGTCCATCGCGCATGCCACATTCGAAATGAAATAGGGATACAGCGCGTCGATCGTCCTCTTAGCCAGAGGGATCGCCACCAACGTCCCTGCCGCGACAAAGTACATATTTCCGTTCAGGTACAGCTTGCGGATCTCCTTTCTCCTGTAGCCGATGATCTTCATCAGCGAGATGTCGTAGGACGCCCTGTCCACCATGACGCCCATCATCAGGTAGAGCACCACAAAGAGAATAAACGCTGAGACCGCACTCATCGTATAGACCATGGATGCCATCAGATTCACAAATACATGCCCCGCCTGCTCGATCTGTGCCTTTGAGATCACAGACATCAGTTTCCCGGGATCAATGTCCAGCTCCTGATCGGAATAGACCACATTGTAGTAGTCTTCGTCCTCATCAAACATGTCCCGCATCTCATCGATGTCCATGAGCACCATGAAGCCCGGCGCGTACTGCACAATACTGTCCACTCTGAACGCATAGTACTGCTCGGCCTCCCGGTCCTCCAGGATCACTGTCTCGCCCTCTTTAATGCCATATTTCTGCGCCATTGCGGAGGAGATGACTACGTCTTTGCGCCCCTTTGGCACGACCGCGTCAAAATAGGGATTCTCCGTATCTGTTCCCAACAGCGTTACATCCAAATTGTAGCCAAAACTCTCTTTGTTCAATGTTTTGGCAAAACAAGCTGTGCCCCCTTCCGGCACCTTCCTGTCCGGATATTTGTACAAATACATATATTCATAGTGCGTGTCCGCGACATTATCTGTCTTGACATGATTGCACATGACGTAGCAGTCCACAGCCATGAAGACCAGCATTAGGGAAACATACAGGCCGACGGCCATGGTGAGAGCCGCCCGCAGTTCGCGCAGGGTCCGGCGGATCCGGAACCGGGTAATAAAGCCCAGTTTTCCCAGGTTGAGACGTTTTCCGGACACCTCCTTGCGGCCTCCGCGGAGCAAAAACAACGCCGTGCAGGATAGCTTCTTTCTGATCACAAAGGTGTTGACGATCACAGCGATCAGCGGCGGCATGACAAGGCCGTAGATCAGAATATAGGCGTACTGCCTCATCGGTATGACCGGCACCGAATAATACAGATACGTATCCATCATCTGATACACCACGCCAATCGGCGTATAGGCCAGAATCGTTCCTATTACGCCACCGATGCGCATGTTGTCCTCTCTCGGCACAAACATCTGCAGATTGTGGATATTTGGCATGATCTGCTCCCGGAGCTTGCGCGCATCCTCGTCGCCGCTCAGGAGCGGGTTGTCCAGAAGGTCTATGATCATCTGCGCATCGCCGATGCACTGCTTCATATAGGCCTTGAAATAGGGGTCTTCCGCTTTCTCCCAATTAAACGGGAAAGCTTCAACAGCCTCCCTCACGTCGTCATTAGTCAGGGTTTTATCGGAGATCCTATAGGCATATATATACTTTTCGGACTCGATGGATGTGCCGGACTCCTTCATATACTGATAGGCCTCCGGCGTCACAAAACCCGTTCCGAACTGCATACTGTCCACAATGCTGTCCGACATCTTCCTGATGGGGCTCTCATAGTCGGGAGAAGTTCCGATCCCGGTGATCGTGAATTCTGTGCCGCCAATCTGCACTGCATCGCCGATTTTCAGTTCATGCACTTCCATGAAGCGCTTTTCCAGGACGATCTCATCCTCCGCTCCCGCCTTCCGGCCCTCGTCAGTCTCCACCAGATTGATCGCCCCCCTGTCCTTAAACAGGCGGATCGTCGCACCGCTCCCTTCCGGGAAGTCCAGATAAAATTGCTCCTCCACCTCAATTCCCCTGTCAGAGAGCTCTTGAAGCTGGTCCTGCCGAAGCACGATAAAGGTCTCCCACTCGCCGTCCTCTATTCTGTTAAGCTGCGCGTGCTCTGCCGTTCCGTCTATGACGTTCTGGGCGGCCCCCAAGAGGCTCACCACCAGATAGACGCCCAGGATCACGAGAACGCAAAGTGCCAGATACCGCCCCCAACGCTTTCTCAGATTCCGCAGCACTCTTTTTCTCAATACTTTCTGCATATTTTGCCTGCCAATCCCGGTTGCTGTCTACAGATCATCTTGTCCCGCTGCGCCTCACAGGTCTGTCAGCTCCGCCGGAGAGCTGCGCCGGGAATTTATCACCGATCTCCGCGATGCCAAGTGTCTCCATCAGATCCCCCGCTTCCAAAGGGTGTTCCGAGAGAAACTCGCAGACTTCAATATTCTCGCGGACCGTCAGGTCCGGCACCAGGTTATAAAACTGGAAAATAAAGCCAAGCTCATCGCGGCGGTAATCGGACAGCTTGTCCTGGGAGAGTCCCACGATCTCCCTACCGTTCACCCTGATCGATCCGTCATCCGGGATCTCCAGACCGCCGATGCAGTTGAGGAATGTCGATTTCCCGCTTCCGCTGGGGCCCTGGATGACACACATCTCTCCCTGCTCCACGCCTGTAGTGATCCCCTTAAGGACCTTTGCGCGGCTCTCTCCCTGCCCGTAGCTCTTCGTCAGATTCTCTACTTCCAGAAACATTTGATACTCCTGTCTGCTGTCTATAGCCCGCAGATCCGTCCGGTGCGGTCCGCCGGCTTCACGGTTAGTCAATTCTATCCATCGAATTATACAACGCTAACCCCGCGGTGTAAAACGACCTCTGGGGTATTTCCGCTTAAGGTATTTCCGCTTGAGGTATTTCCGCTCCGATAAGAAACTCCTTTTTGGGTTTTTCATTGGAGTCCCCCCGCTAAGACTCTTCTTTTTTGAATTCTCGTCGGAGCTTTTCGCTCATCTTATTCCGCTAAGAATCATTTTCTTTGCGTTCTCATCGGTGCCCTTTCAGTCAAAAACTCCGCTAAGAATCAGGAAATTCAATTCTTAGCGGAGTCAAGCACCCTTAAGGGTTCCGATGAAAATTCACTTATTAAGTTTCTTAGCGGAATCGGCATCCAGAAACGCTCCGACGAGAACCCACTTATTAAGCTTCTTAGCGGAATAGACCGTCTAAAATGCTCCGATGAGAACACACTTATTAAGCTTCTTAGCGGAGTCGCCCGCCTAAAGCCCGCCCCTAAAGGTGACAGGTCCTCATCTGTTTCATTCAACGATCAGAATGAAAACTTCTTATTTGTATTAAAGAAAGAAAAGGTCCCGGCCGCAAAGGTCCTACCCGTGTCGTCAAACACAGAGACCGAAAACACCATGACCGTTCTGCCGTGATGTATTTCCTTTGCTACGGCCTTGATCTTCTTCACGCCTTTGGCGTTGGCCATGAAATGAAGGTTACTATCCAGCGTAGGGGCTGTCATCCCGTACGACGCTGCGGCATTTCCGACCGTGACATCCGCCAGCGTGTAAATGCATCCGCCGTGGATGACCCTGGACGGATTTAGGAACTCTTCCCGGATCTCCAGTTCGCACTCCGCGTAGCCCTCCCGAATCTCCACGATCCGGACTCCCAGATGATCCGCGAACAGATTCTGCCTGAGTCTCCTCTCCATCATCTGCGCCATTTCCGGCGTGATCGGTTTAAAGCGTTCTCTATCATCTGTTACAGCTTCCATTTCGCGCTGTTGCAATTTATCACTGCCTGTATTTTCCTGAGACATTGTTTACCTCCTGTTAACATTCTTTCAAGGCCCGCTTTGCGGGCCGCTGCGCCGCGTGCGGGTTGCCATTAAGGCAACATCTTCCTTTCCGCACGCGTGTGCATCATATAACATAGGAGAAATCCTCCTATGTTATAATAATGAATCGTTCACAGAAGGACAACCTTGTAATGATCCGCGTTTCCATAAACCGGGAATTTACTCCGGCGAATACAGACGGATTTAGTCAAAAAAAGTGACAAAAAAGTTTTAAAAAGTCCGTGGACATTTTTTATGAGTGCCGTACATTAATACAGATAACAAAAAACAACAATTCACAGCTAAATAAAACTAAGTGAAAGATAGAAAAGGAGAACTACCATGAATTTTGAAGAGAGACTTGCACAGACACAGGCTAAACTTGACGAGCTTAAGGCTAAGATCAATGATTCCATCGATTCCGCTAAGGAAGCTTACAAGGCCGATAAGAAAGAGGCTATGATCAGCGTGGCGAAGATGAACGCCGCTATTGAAGATTTTGGCAGAGATGTCGAGGCTCAGGTATACTGCGATGTTACTTCCATGAAGGAAGAGGCGAAGGCAGATGCAGACGCCATGAACGATGCTCTTGACGAGATCGACAGCAAGGTCACAGCTAAGGCTGAGAAGATCGACAAGGCTCTCGACGAAGTTGATGATAAGATCGACGACAAGGTCGGCGAGGTCAGCGACAAGATTAATGCTAAACTCGATGAGGCTGATGCCAAGCTCGATGCAGCTGACGAGAAGATCGACGCCAAGGTCGGCGAGATCGACGACAAGATCAGTGCTAAGCTCGACAAGGTCGACGCCAAGCTCGATGAAGTTGATGCCAAGATCGACGCCAAGCTCGATGCAGACGCTGAGAAGTGCGATGCAGCTATGGAAAAGATCGATGCCAAGATCAATGACGACCTTGATACTATCGAAGGCGACTACTATGCAGCAGGTGAGGACCTCCGCCTCGCCAAGGAGCGCTATGACAGCAAGCTCAACGCTACACGCCTCAAAGTGCAGATGCACCTGGAGGAAGTCAAGAACAGGATCGAAGCCAAGAAGACTGAGCTCGACAAGGCCGCTCAGGAAGAGCTGATCATGGACCTTCTCGACTATGCGGATGACTGCCAGATGATCGCTTATGCTTACGCTATGGAAGCTGAGCTCGCTATCATCGACGCCTGCGATCAGATCGAGGACTACGAGGCAAAGTACGGCGATATCGAGAAAGCCTGAGGCAAGTCAGGCCGGTCCGGAAGGCATACTCTTTAACTGAAAAACCGCCGCAGTACCGATAAGGTGCTGCGGCAGTTTTTTTGTACCAAAAGGGGCTGTCCCCTCACTTATTTATTTCCGTTTTCTCCAAGTCGACATACAGTTAATGATCTGCCGGTTCGCTGCCGAGGAAGATCTTAAAATCTCCTGATCTACTTGGCACTCTCCATCGCATGCTCCTTATAGATCTGCGCCAATCCGCCGTGCGCCGTCTCTCTGTACTTCTCGTTCAGATCAAGGCCTGTGCGGTACATAGTTGCGACTACGTCGTCAAAGGAGATCTTTCTGGTGGCGTACAGGAATCTGGACAGGTTGACCGAGCTGAGCGCGCGCATCGCGGCTACAGCATTTCGCTCGATGCAGGGGATCTGCACCAGCCCGTTCACAGGGTCGCAGGTAAGGCCCAGATTGTGCTCCATCGCGATCTCAGCCGCATATTCGATCTGGTCGATACTCAGCCCGTAGAGCTGGGCGACCGCTGCTGCCGCCATGGAGCATGCGCTTCCGATCTCCGCCTGACATCCGCACTCCGCGCCGGAAATACTCGCGTTGGTCCGGATCACGTTGCCAACGAGGCCTGCCACCGCCAAAGCGTCCAGGATCTCCTCTTCCGGAAATCCCCTGTCCTCCTGCATATAGTAGAGGATGGACGGCAAAACACCGCAGGCGCCGCAGGTCGGCGCTGTGACCACCAGATTCTCCGCCGCGTTTTCCTCGCTGACCGCATAGGCGTAGGCCGCGATCACGCGGTTCATAGCCACATCCGCGCTCTCGTTGTAGCAGCGCTTCTCATAGAGATATTTTGCCTTTCTTGTGAGCTTAAGACCGCCCGGCAGAATGCCTTTCGCCTTCAGTCCCCGCTCAACGGCATTGCGCATGGCATGCCATACTGTCTTGAGATAGTCTCTGAGCTGATACCCTTCCAAAATATAGATCAGCTGAACGATACTGATCTTCTCCTGGTTGCAGAGCGACACGATCTCGGAGAAATTGTGCTGCGGATACACTTCTTTGTCCTCATCGGATGCCTCATTCTCAATGCGGATCGATCCTCCGCCTATACTGAACATCCTGACAGAGGCGATCACCTGGCCGTCCTTCAGCGCCGTAAACCGCATGGTATTGGGATGGGGAAGATCGAGCGTCTCGCGGTCAAATATGATCTTAGCCCCGGGAAGGCCTTCGAGAATAGCCTTTCCCGTGCCGTGTCCTTCTCCGGTAAAGGCCAGAGAACCGTATAAGGTCACTTCATAGAGATCCGCGTCCGGATAGCGCTCTCCGAAGATCTGCGCGGCGTGATAGGGGCCGACTGTATGAGAACTGGACGGCCCGTTACCGATCTTATAAACACTTTTTATGCTTTTCATATCAGATGGGCAGCTCCTTTCCTTGTTTCTTCCAATCCAGGAATTCCGCCGTCGCTGTAAAGATAACGTCACCGGAGGAATTGAGGGCGGTCTCCAGGGAGTCCTGGATCATATGACCAAACTTAACGAGTTCCATTTTTTGATCATTTTTTATACCCCCTTGTTATAGAACATTCCCCGCTTGTTATTGGTTTCATATCTGCCGGTAAAATAAAAAAAGTATTGACCTCTCTTTTGCAAAATGTCAGCTGTCA
>Ga0326513_10002040_pt1 | contig 15089 bp, 20 predicted proteins | sample 2_2465_0518_D_FD_203654 | JGI IMG/M metagenome (GOLD analysis project Ga0326513, IMG submission 203654) | Bovine rumen microbial communities from UC Davis, California, United States - 2_2465_0518 | ecosystem: Host-associated > Mammals > Digestive system > Stomach > Rumen | place: USA...
GGGGACAGATAACAGGGCGCAAGCAGCGAGAGCGTGCAGCGTGAACGACTAAACAGGGAGACGTCATTAATTTGACGGTGCGATAGTCTGAACACACGTATAATCCATAACCCAGGAAGCGTGTGAGTCTGAGCCGAAGAGCAAGACCGCCAACCACAATGAATATTTGGAGAAGTAGATGGATAAGATAAGAGAATGTGCCATCTGCCACAGAACAAGCGAAGAAGTACAAGTGAATTATTGTACAGAGCAAGGAATGTATTTATGTTCGAAACATAAGAACCAGTTCAGAAGACATGGCAGAATAACAGATGGGGATAAGGACAATTTAGCATGCGAAATATGCGGGACCAAAGACGGGAAGATACATTGGTCATCTGCCGCCGGACGTTATCTATGCAATAAACACAGATCGCAGTTTAATAGAATTGGTGATTTTTTGGAAAGAACAAAAAGAGACATGAATACTATTAAAATATATGATGATCACGCAGAGATATTGTTTGATGGATCAGATGATGTTGCAATAATTGATTTAGATGATGTAGAAAGATGCTCATGTCATAAATGGATGATTACCGAGATGATGGGCAATACTAGATATGTTAAGGCTATAATTGATGACGTCAATACTGGCTTACATAGATTTATTTTAAATGCCCCAGAAGGAAGCGTTGTAGACCATATTAATAGAAATGGATTGGATAATAGAAAAGCTAATTTAAGGTTTGTCTCTACATCAGAGAATTGTGTAAATAGTATCACAAGATCGGCTACAGGAGAAAAGAATATCTATTTTCACAATAATAGTTACCAGGTGCAAATAATCAGAAATTATAAACCTGTTTTTTATAATTCCTATCCAACGCTCGAAGAGGCAGTTATAGCGCGAGATGCATTTATATCTAAATATAACAAAGTAAATAATCGACAAGTATAGATGACTGTGGTTGGTCATAAAAGTAACAGAATGGCAGAAAATTTGGGTGGACATAAGCGCCCATTCCCCTTTAATTGCTGGGAACTCCCACGATGGACAATCAGCAGCGAAGCTTATTTAATAAGAACGTTCAACGACTATTCCGTAAGGAAGTACGACCAAGCGGTCGGAAATAGGGGGATGCGAATTTTATATTCGCAAAGATATAGTCTGATCTATATGGCAACATATAGCAGTTCATAAGAGAACGTGCGTAAATTAGCGACTTACGCAGAACATAATGGTCAAGAATGCCAAGTGGGACAAAAAGGACGGCTATGTAGTCCCACGAGATTGCTACAATTCATATTTCTATAAAGTAGAAGACGAGACGTGCTCCATTACAGATAAATTTATATTGCACGGCGACAAACTCACGAAATATCTAGATGGCGGCAGCGCGTTACACTGCAACCTCGATGAACATCTGAGTAAGGAACAGTACAAGAAACTTCTCAGATTTGCAATCAAGACAGGATGCTCGTACTTCACTTTCAATGTACCGAATACAATCTGCAATGATTGTGGACATATTTCAAAACACTATATAAAACAATGCCCTAAGTGTGGTAGCGAGAACGTCGATTACGCCACTCGTGTCATCGGATATCTTAAGCGTATATCTAAATATTCTGAGGGCAGAATCAAAGAAGCTAAGAGGAGGTATTACGCAAATGCTGAAGTATGATGGATATTCAATAGTATTACAGGAAGTGCCGGACGAAATTTCACTGGCATTCAACATTACTGGATGCCCGTGGCGGTGCGAAGGGTGCCATTCAAAGAACTTATGGGAATATACCGGCCGTGTATTAGACGATGACATCTATAATATCATCGACGAGCATAGAGATGAGATCAGCTGCGTGTTGTTCATGGGTGGGGATCACGAACGTGGTGAGATACTTTCGTTGATTGACAGGCTCAGATTTCTTTACCCAGGATTAAAGATCGCAATGTATACAGGCGACGATAATCCGCCCAAATCCATCTGGGATGCAGTGGATTATCTGAAGGTCGGTCATTACGTAGAAGAGCTCGGCGGTTTAGACAGCAAGACAACGAACCAGAGGATGTATAAGATTAGTCATATCCATAAAGATATTACAGAAAGGTTTTGGAAAGATGTGTGATCTGAACGTAAAACTCAAAAGACTTTCACCTGATGGAACGATCCCTACCAGAGGATCTGAATACTCAGCAGGATTCGACCTGTATGCATCTCACGATTACTTGCTGCAACCAGGCGAGACAGCGCTGATTCATACCGGCTTTGCGATGCAACTGCCAGCAGGTTACTTCGGCGCGATCTTTGCTAGAAGCGGACTCTCGACTAAGCACGGGGTCAGGCCTGCAAATTGCGTCGGAGTAGTAGACTGCGACTATTCTGGCGAAGTCATGGTCCCTCTCCACAACGACTCAGACAAGCCGTATGACATCGGGCAGTGTGAGCGTGTCGCGCAGATGGTATTACTTCCATATCATAATGTACATTTCGAAGTGGTAGACGAACTTGATCTCACGGGGCGCGGATCTGGTGGCTTTGGATCGACCGGAAAATAATTTACAAAAACGTAATACTAGAGTTGACAACATGAATCAATGGTGCTATACTCAGTATAGTCACAAAGACGGAATACTAGAATAAAATAGGAGGAACACAATGCAGGAGACAATGAAAGTCATTGAAGCGATTGGTCAACTCAAGATCCAAGAAGACAGAATCGCCAAATCCCTTATAAACTTTACACCTGTGGCGGCCAATAGGGTCACTGCAAAGAAGGTGAATGGTATCACCAAAGAGGAATTTGATCGTATGGCGAAGGTCAATTATGACTCAATTATGACTCTCATTAACCGCTATAACGCAATGAAAGAAGCGATTAATGAATTTAACGCCGGTACAAAAGTCAATATTGCCGGAAAAGAAATGAGCGTAGCATCTGCGATCTACATGAAGAACTACGGCATTAATGAGAAAAAGATTGTGCTCGACGTTCTGGTTAAGGCTCTCATGGATGGTGAGAACAAAGTTAAGAACGAGAACGGTCAGAAACTCGATGACGCTGCGGAGAAACATGCGAAGCAGAGTTTCGAGGGTGACGCGAAATCTGACAAGGCTGAGTACCTGAAGTTCCTCGAAGCATACCGCGAGAAAAATCAGTACGAACTGATCGATCCTCTGAAAATCAGAGACAAGATCAAAGATCTGGAAGAGGAAATTGCAAAGTTCGAAGCCGGTGTCGACACAGCGATTCAGATCGCAAATGCAACTCATGATATAACAATCGAATACTGAAACTAATAACATTATTGCTATCATAGCGAAAGTCTCACTTCAACATCTCATCTCTAGTTTTGCAGGTTGAGAGATGTAAAACTATAAAAAATCTGCTCTAATAAGGAAATATATCATTATATAAATTATGCAGACAAAATTTGTCAGCGTCGATGATTTAAGTAGTAGACAGTAGCTAGTATTCAGTAGGTAGTGTAAGCATTAAGCAGTAAATATTATATAAGCAGTATACAGTACACAATAGGTAGTAAATAATACGAAAATCTCCTGTACAATTCTGTGCGGTTGGATGTTGCTTACGCCGGGGCTTATATGGAGCTGCTATGATAGCAATTTTAAACAGGTAGCTTTTGAAAATAAATGTTATGCGGTGGCGGAATAGGTAGACGCGCATACGATGAAGCCCATTACGCTGAGTATGTGAACATAGATAAGAGATTGCGATTGTTCATGTAAGGTTCAAATCCTTGCCCGCATAATAAGGATAGTTCGATTCTATCTCGTTGACCGAGGTCTGGTGAGAAGAGGTACGGTTCGAGTCCGTGAAATGTCTAGGTAGGTAAAATGGTCTGACAGCCTGGAAAGACAGGCGCTTCGGAACGTAGTTTAAGCAGGTGCCAAAAAGTAAATCCTATGGTAAAACACTTAGCGCAAAGAGATGTAGGTTCGAATCCTACCGTTCCGGTTCAGTTTATTAGGTTTCTGACGAGTAACTTATAATTACCTCCGAGTAGCAAGAACCGCTGTAAACTGTTCTTCATTTTAGGCACGGGAATAACACATCGCCTGACATTAACCGTGCTGACTTAGGCGTGAGAGATGTTAGGGTCAGCTCCTTTCTTTGGGGATTCGCCAAGTGGTTAAGGCATAGCACTTTGACTGCTACATCCTGCGTTCGATTCGCAGATCCCCAGTTTGACCGATGAGGTCACTGAGCAGTTACGTCACTGCGCCGCATCCGCCTTCACATAGGCAGGAGAAATCAAATGAGTCGCCATGGCAGACGGCAAGTTCGCAATAGTCTGCTAATTGGTGGAAACCGGAACCACATTAAAAAAACAATCACTGGGCATATAATTGGCGGCATGCACGGAACAGCCTAAGAACCGCAAGGGGATCACGAGGATGACAACACTGCCCCGGTGTACCCGGTCATCCTCAACATAAGCCGATGTGGCGCAACAGGAAGCGCATTGAAAATTCATGAGGGTTCGAGTCCCTCCGCCGGCACTACCTATCCCGGGAAATAGGTTGTAACTAAGAGTGAAACTGATTACAAAGGAGAAACTATGTTAGGTAATTGGGAAGTAAATATCAATACAAACGGCATGCCGCAGAAGGTTGCCACGGCATTTGCGAAGATTAATGAAACTCTTGTTGGGGCTGAATATGAGCCCATTGCATATATTGGCCATCAGGTTGTAAATGGAACGAATCACGCTGTACTTGCAAAGCAGACAGTTCTTACGGGCAAGGATACAGAGAATATTGTTCTGATTGTTTTCAATGAGAAGCCAGGTGATATGGAAGCTGCTCTTGTAGGCATCGAACGTGTCGTAGAAAGTGGTGGAGAACTCGGAGGAATTGTAGTTGATTCCACTACTGACATTCCGGATGACGCAAAGGCAGCATGGGATGAAGCCTTCGATGGTTTCGTCGGATCCAGTGTTGAGCCGTTTGCTTATCTTGGTAGCCAGGTCGTAAATGGTATAAACCTTATTTTTGCGGCAGAAGTTACACCTGTTACACCGAACGCCAAGAAGAGAGCGGCTCTCGTGATTATCAATAACACTGCGCATGATGTTATTTTCACGGATCTGCTTGGCAACAAGAACGAGAACGCACTCGGATATGCATTTACATGGTTGAAGAACAGTAGTCTTGGAGCGCCGTTAGGCGAGTTCCCCTGATGAATATGGGTGGATTTAATCCACCCTTTATCATTTCAAAGGAGTTCAGTAATGAGAATAACATTCAACAACGACATAGACAGAGTCTTACATTTCGTCAATATCTGCACAACATTCAAGGAAGATATTGATGTGAAAGCTGGTCGCTATATCATCGACGGCAAAAGCATTCTCGGAATGTGCGGGATCTGTTCTATGCCGAACATCGACGCAACAATTATAACCGACGATCAGGAGCGATGGGTCGCATTCAGAAACGCGATTACGGATTACTTATATACCGAAGAGGAACAGTGATGCCAGACATTACAATGTGCAAGAATAGCAAATGTAGCGTAAAAGATAATTGCTACAGATTCAAAGCGGAGCCGGATCCGATTTATCAGAGCTATGCCTTCTTCAGGGGAGTTGAGAAGGATGATTGCTTCTATCCAATTCATTCCAAGTTACAGACAGTCGCCGACGACCTGGGTCGGAAAGAGGTCTGATTATATATGAAGAAAAATTTGGGAGGATAAAAATGTGGAACGTGAGTTAGCACACGTAGAGAAGATAGTAGATATTCAACCGATTCCTGGTGCTGACAGAGTTGAACTGGCGACAGTATTAGGATGGAAAGTGATGGTTCGTAAGGGGCAGTTCAAGGTCGGAGATCTGGCCGTATACATTGAGATCGATTCCGAGTGTCCACATGAAGAACCATTTGCCTTCCTTGAAAAGAATCATTACAAGATCAAAACGCAGAAATATTTCAAAGGAACCGTCCTGTCTCAGGGACTTCTTATGACTCTTGAGGACCTTGGTATTCCGGCAGAATCGGTAAAAGAGGGCGATGGGTTTACCGAGAAGCTTCATATTAAATATAGTACGCCCGAAGATAATTACAGGAAGAAGCCGAGCGCAGACAAATACAAGCAGATGGCACGGAGAAATCCGAAACTCTTTAAGAAGCCGTGGGCTCAATGGATGATGAAACGGCCGTGGGGCAAGAAGGTCATGTTCGCACTCTTCGGCAGAAAGCAGGATAAGAAGCGCGGATGGCCTGAATGGGTGGAACATACTGATGAAATTCGCATTCAGCAAATTCCATGGATCCTTGATAAGAAAGGTCCTTGGGTTACCAGTGAGAAGCTGGACGGTTGTAGTGCCTCGTATACACTCAAACGCGGTCGCGGTCTTTTCGGCAAAGATGAATTCTATGTTTGCAGTCGCAATGTAGTCCAGGAAACTCCTGATCAAGACAACTGGTATGACACGAACGTGTACTGGGAAATTGAAAAGATCTATAACATGAGAGCTGTTCTGTCTGTTCTGATGGACTTACTAGACGTAGATTGGATCACAATTCAGGGCGAGATTTACGGACACAAAATCCAGAAGCGCGATTACGGCATGAAAGATATTGACTTCGCTGCGTTCAATCTTATTACTTCTGAGAATGGCAGATACGGAACTGAAGAGATGGAAGAGATTCTGCGAGATAGATGCGGGATCCCGTGTGTGCCGATTGTCGATTCAAACTACATGCTTCCTGATACAATCGATGAAATCCTTGAATATGCTGGATCAGAATCATCACAGATTGACGGTGGTATGAGAGAAGGTGTTGTGTTCCGGGCGAAGGATGGAAGTGATTCTTTCAAGGCCGTGTCGAACGAATACTTGCTGAAATATCATGGGTGAAAAACGACAGCGATCAAAGATGAATAGGAATAAAAGACACAAAGGGATTACAAAAAATGTTTCAAATACGAGAGAGATAATTGAGACCGAAAACTACTGTAGTTCCGTCGCAGAATTTTCAGATCGCATCAATTCAATTTATGGGGATATGAAATCAAAACTTACTTCTTCTTATGAAGAATTAAGTAAAGTCGATTTGGAAATATCTGATATCAACCATTACATTGAAATGTCGAAACTGGATGCATACCGTGGATATAACGCATATGTAATGCTTCGTGAGAGATTGGTGAAGCGTAGAAAGATCAAAGACGAGATATATTATCTCAAAAACATGATAAATAAGAGTCAAGAATTCGACGCAAAATCGAAAGGGTTCTTAATGAGAATAGACCATCAAAAATATGAACCAAGAGCAATAGGGGAGTTGTTTGAATGATCGAATACAGAAAGTATGTATTTAATGACGAGAGGAAATACTTATGGCAGTAAATTATAAATATAAAAGAGCGACATCTGATACAGTAAGACTTAAAGGAACTGTTAACGCTGCGGGAACAGCCGTTACATATCTTAACGGCGACTCAGAGCAGACCATCACTGTGGCAGATCTCTTTAATAACTTCAAGGATAAAGATATCAACATGATGATCACTACAAAACAAGAAACGGATATGCTGAACAATGACTGATGTAATTAGTAACGTAAAGATTTACGGTCTTGCAGATTCAATCAAAGCCAGTAAATATCCTATGAGTGTTGATGTGAGTTCGCTTAACTGTGAACTCACAGACACTGTTAAGAAGCTCGGATCTGCGAAGCCAGGGACAGGGCATGATAACTTTTTAACCGGCATTATAGCTCAGTTTGATTTGACATTCACAATAAAAGCGTGGTATGAAGCTCAGAGATATCATTGGTTCGATTTTGTAAGCTCAAATGTGGGCGTCTGCTGAGGTGACTTGGTAGATTATGAGGTGGTGAACTTATAATTATAAGGTGTGGAGAAATCTGCTAACGGTCAGCTTAATAAGCGGTAAGAGATGCTAAGTCATTATGATATGCAAATACCGTGCCAAGCATTTAATATAACTAAGTATGGAAGATATATCAACAAAAAATTACGAAGTTATTAAGAATGAAGGTGTAACGACTAACTTGCTTGTTTCATTATAAGCAGAAAGGATGATGGTGAAATTCCATTATCTGTAGCGCCACCTATCTCAATATGAGATAAAGAGATAGTCTAATCCCGCCGTAAGGCGTAAATGTCCCGAAAGGGAGGGTGTAATAGCACAATCAACTATGCATAGAATAACTAAATTCGACCTTGATAAACAATACATCAAATATGTAGATCCACGTGTCATTGACATCATGAAAGAAAAGCTTCTGGCATATAACCTGGAGCCAGACCCTGAGTTAAAGAATGAGTTATATCTTGAAATATTATATACCAATCCTAATGGCTTTAGGTTCACAGCAAGAATGACTACAAACTATAGACAGTTGAAAACGATGGTGATGCAGAGAGAGAATCATCGCCTGCCTGAGTGGAAACGATTCTGCGAACAGGTTAAAGAGTTTCCGCATTTTATGGAACTGTGTTTTACTGAAGGAGAGTAATATATGATGAGTGATCTTTACAAGATGTTAGATAAATCATGGACTTCACATGGTGGATGGCCACAACCACCAATTATCTTAAAAACCTATAACCCGTCAGCGGCAGAGCTTTTCATAGATGCTTGTTATGGGAATAATGATAACGATCCTGATCCGGAGGAGGCCGCAAAGACTTTCTTAGATCATTTATATTCTGATGACGATGATCTCGAAATAGTGGATGTAATTTTTAACTATCCGGCTACAATTGTTAAATGGTCTGATGGAGATAAGACGGTTGTTAAATGTGATAAGGAGGATAAATTTGATGAGAGAGTTGGGTTCCTGCTTTGTGTACTCAAGAAATACTACAACAACAATATCAAATTCTATTCCGACCTCGACAAGTGGATTTATCATCCGAAGACAAAGGATAAAAAGACAAAGACGCAGCCGAAGAAACAAACTAAAAAGGTATCAGAAAAGACAAACCGCGACGATATAAAAGAAAGACTTGGGCTTTCGTTCTGAAAGAGGACCAAGTATGAATCCAATACTTATATTTTTAATAATATGCGCGGGAATTTTACTGTGGTTTGTCTTTGCAATTACATTTCCTTGGATCGGGATGTTGATAGACAAAATATTAGGAGATACAAAAGAATTGATTAATGAGAAGGAAGAGGACGAAACGGATGAAAAAGAATGGTAAGATAGGTGCGATAGTGGTCGGTGTTTTGATTTTTATTGTGATCGTAATATTTCTGATGTGCATGAAGAAGGTTCCGGCAGGACAGGTCGGTATCATCTATTCGATGAATGGCGGCGTATCAGACGAAGTGCTGACACAAGGATGGCATGTTGTACCACCTACGAAAGATGTGATCTTATACAGCATCGGGATTGAGCAATCGTATCTTACATCTGGCGAAGATGGTGATTCAAAAAATGATGACAGTTTCGAGGTTCCTACATCTGATGGCAAAGGACTGACCGTGGATCTCACATTTACTTATAGATACGATGTCGACAAAGTGACGGATCTGTTCACACGGTTTAAAGGACGTTCTGGCACAGAAGTAAGAGATACGTTCATCAAACCTAATATTATCTCGTGGACGAAAGAAATCACGGCAAAATATCCGGTGACTGAAATCCTCGGCGAAGAGCGTGCAAAGTTAAACACAGAAGTATCTGATTACATCAGAAGTAAATTTGAACCATATGGTATCATCGTAGACAATGTATCATTAATCAATATTGATGCCGATCAAGACACGAGAGAGGCCGTACAGCGAAAAGTTACCGCCCAGCAGGAGCTTGAACTTGCGAGAATCGAGCAGAAGACGGCGAATGTCCAGGCTAATAAAGATAAAGAAGTCGCATTGATTAAAGCAGAACAGGATAAAGAAACAGCTATCATTAATGCTGAACAGGCCAAGATTAAAGCTGAAGGCCAGGCCGATGCAACTAAGATTAAAGCCGAAGCAGAAGCTGAAGCAAACAGAATGATCGCAGAATCTCTAACACCTGAACTCATCGAGAATAATAAGATTTCTCAGTGGGATGGCAAGCTACCGGCGGTATCTGGGTCTGGCGCTACAATAATTGATATTGGTGACGCAATTGAATCAGCCCCTGTTAAATAATGGTAAGTAACATCATGGTCGTTGGCGAAAGATAAACGTAGTGAAGACAATAATCGGCCTCCGTACGGTGGAACAAGTGGGATCGTACCACGTTAAAAAGATACTGACATCCACGCAGAGGTGCTGCAGGAGTGAGAGGCTCCGCACGGCCATTTGAGGATAATAAATATGGTACAATCATATATAATCTGTTTTATTTCAATAGTATTGATGATCATATATATTACAATGATGAATGATGGTGGAGACGGATGGGGGAGAGTATAGAATATCAAGGGGCTCAGATGGCTACCGTCATATAGGCGCCGAAGGATGCAGTGAAACTCAAAGTAAAAGCTAAATGCAAAGACGGTACTAAGATGGAGATGGTCCTTGACGAAGAAGGAATTGAGGAATGCAGAAACGATTATCTGAGTATTGACCCAAATGATAGTGCATTTGCGATGTACACCTTTAACCCGCTGTTTAAACAATTCTTGGAGGATGGCGGTAGCTTCGATGCCATAAATGAATGGGATAATTACAGACGAATACACGAAAAAGGGCGAGAGGAATAAATCCTTTCGCCCTGCTTGATTTGAATGGAGGAAATCCACTTCTCCTTTCTTCAAAGACACTTTAAAGACACTTGAAATTCGTCGTCTAAATCCCTTATAATACAAGGGTTTCAACGCTGTGTAAAAGTTCAAGTCCCGTCTTCCGCATTATTTTTATGCGAGAAAACAAGGGTTTGTTGCCATTCCTGGCAAAAGACACTTTAAGACATGGCATTGACAACGCTGTCGTACGTCTGCTCCGGCGTTTCTGTGCTGAACAGATACGCGAAAGTAGTCGCCAGATCCTTGTGCCCAAGCATCTCACGGATCACTTCCATAGGAACACCGGCCTTCTGGAGCATACTGGCGTAGGTCTTCCTCGCCTTATGCGAGCTCTTGAAGTCGGACTTTGTATTACGTGCATATTTTTTATACACATATGCGAGCTGCCTAGCGGTAAGACGCTCACCGTCACGGGTGAAGACATATTCCCCGTGACGTTTTTCATTTGCGTACACTTCTTTCAGCAGAGATTCTGCCTCCGGAACAAGTACGACGAAGCGGTCACGGTTACCCTTCGTGTGCGGTACGACCTCGAATTCACCAGTATCAAATACCTTTGTCTCTTCTCTTACCACATGAAGCTGATGCGTTTCGTAGTCCACATCTGCCCACTTAATCACGGCAAGCTCCCCGATCCTGAGTCCAGTCAGCATCTGCACGATGGAAGATGCGAAACTGGAATCCTTCGTTTCCGCATATTTCCCGTACATGTACAACTTGAAATCCGCCAGTTCGTTCGTGTTGAAGCACTGCGTCGCAGACGGCTTGCGGTTCACCTGCCGATACTTGACCGTGATCCTCACCTGGGACATCGGGTTCACACCCAGAATCTCTTTGTCGACCGCGTAGTCGAATACCCCGTTGATCACCGTCTTGACGTTCATCCACTCCTTGGAAGAGAGGGAGAAGTCCTTGACCAGTGAGTTGCAGAATGAGTTGAGATCAGTCTTCTTGATGCGGCGGATATCCTTAGTGATGACCGGCTTCCCGGCGAGGTACTTGTTATAATGCTGCTGGTGCCTCGTGATCGTGTTAGGACTTGCCGTGATGCTTCTCTTGTACTCAAGCCATTCTGGGAAGAGCTGCGCAAACGTGTAACTCTTCTTGTAATACAAGTCGTACAGCCGGTCTATAACCTTATCCCTGGTAGCAAGCTTGACTTCGATTTTCTTTCCGGTTACCGGATCATCATAGTAAGTCTGCCACCGCCCGTTCGAGAGCTGCGTGATCGGATGAGGATGCTCCTTAAGCATTGATTCAGTTTTCTTCATTTTTAATTGTTTGTGGATTTCCTCTTCTGACAGTATACCATACTTCAGAAGTTCATTCAAATCAGTCATATATTCCTCCGTAACAAAAAAGGAGCCACCCGACTGAGTGACTCCAGATGCCCTGTACGGGCTTTTCAGTATTCAGGTGTATATGGATACCTTCGAGAGCAGAAAACCGCTCACAGAGGATCCTAGCGCTTTACGTAGCGTTCTTTCGCCCATCCTTCGATGTTTCCGTTTCTGACATGGATGAAGATGCCGGATGTCTTACCGTCTGTCTCCATCTTTCCACCATACGGAATTCTGCGGAGAACCTTTGCCGACGACGATGGCGTCTCAAATATCCTGAGAAGGCCGTTCTTGTAATCCGCTTGGCATGGCGTCCATGCAGAAGCAGAAGAGGGAAGATTGTAGACAACCACATCATCCTTCTTGTAAGTCCACTTGACATTCTTCAGTGGCTGTTCCGTTTCGATCCTCTGCTGAGTACCAGCATCATAGCGTGACGTCAGCAGAGTTGACTGTACGAACGACAGCGCGATGAAGGCATGCGAGACAGAATTCTTTCCTTCATGTTTAACAAGTACAATAGATCCTTTTCTAATCGCAGAAAGTTTTGTCGAACGCTTAAAGCCGTGTGACTGCAGATACTTGTCGAGTGTCTTATACGTTTCACCGCCGCTAATCTGATCAGTAAACCCAAGATCGTACAGCGCTCTGGTAACGAGACTGACACCAGATATGACACCATCCTTACACGGAACCTTCGACTTCGTTGTTCCGTGCTGCCATCCTTCTTTCTGGGCCTTATCCATGACCGTCTTTGCGGACTTGAGTAGTGCCGCCACCGAAATATCCTCGGCAGTCATCTTCTTTTTCGATTCTGTTTGATCCGAAGATGACTTGCTGATATAAGCTGCTGACACGAAGCCATGTTTGCCGTCATACGAAATATAATACCATTTGTCACCTTCCATAGATTCTAATTCGTCACACACGCCGACCTTCGTACCATTTGGGAGAGGAGAGAAGCTGACCTTGTCAAAGTCAGAACCGGGTCCAGTGCGGACATTGAGGGACGATGCTGTAACAAATCCGTAATACTTCGCCACCTCATTAAGCGTCGACTCTGGTTCTGCCGTGGAAGATGGTGCTGATCCGGAAGAGGATGCGCCGTCGTACTTCGGCCTGCCGTAACCTGCAATCCTCGGATTGTTGATGGCGTACGACTTCTTACAGACCGCGCCGCCATTCGGGATGACCTGCTCGCCGGCAGATGTATTCCCCTCAATTGTATAGACGGTTGCAGATGTAACCTCAACGACAATGCCGGTGTGGTGAATCCGCTCGGTGTTCTTAAAATAAATAACGTCCCCTTTCTTTGGGGACGATGTATGCCACTGGCCTTTATTCTTGAAGCACTGGGCAGACTCCGGTGTGTAAAAACAGTGGAGACCGCCACATAATAATTTATCTGCGACGGATTCTCCATAAGCACGTTTGAAAACCCAGCTAACCCAACAGTCACACCAGGCCTGTCCTTGCAAAGACGGATCCATATCTCGCCAGTATTTTGTATAATTATTCTCGCCCGCGTTGGCCGTCTTACTATCAAGCTGCGAGTTCGATCTCTTTTCTAAATATCCAACTTCTTCATATGCGACCGAGAGAAGTTTATCTACCGATGCCGCCATAACATTTCCTCCTGTCAATCCAATCGTGATGCAGATCCACACAATAACGCATAGGATCTTACTCCTCAACGTCATTCCCGTGTTCGTCTAATTTGCCAATGACGGGAAGCTCGTTCACACGCGACATAAGTGTGGTCACATAACTATTTTGTTTCATCTTTACGTGGTATAAGTCGTATAACTCTGACATCGACTTGAGTTCCCTGACGGTGATCCGTTCAGACCGTAGTGCTTCTTCGCCAGCCCTGACAAGGCTATGCCTAAGCTTGCGCAGATCTGCATCATCTTTTTCACTGATCCAGTCTAAGATCGAGTCAATTTTCTTATCAATGGCATCAAATTCATTCTCGTGCTTTTCTTCGATTTCTTTAATCTTTTCATCGTGTTCCTTAACCATGTCACGGAATTCTTCCTCTTGTTCATGCAGATCATGCATGATCTCATAGCCTTTGTATGTTTTCCGTATGGCGTAAATGATCGCTCCAATAATTCCGCTGATTACCATAACCCATGCAATGACGGAACCGATTGGCACGGCATTCAGAGTGTTAACAACATCGCCTGTCGTAACTACATCCATTTTGTCGCCCTCCTCATTTCTTTTCTATGTAATCCATGCTGATAAAACCGCATTTTGATTTGTCGTATAAAACATAAAGCCAGCGAGTTCCGTCGATGGTTGTGTAATATCCCTTTGACGTAACTGTCGATCCGCGTGGAATTTTTGCCACCACGTTTGTGCCAGATGTACCAGCCCTATCCCTCAGATTGAGAGATGAAGCTGTCACCGTATAGTTACCACTAAGTGCCGCGTCACGCTTTTCTGCAATGCCAAGTCCAAGAACTTTCTTGTATGCTTCAATCAATTTCTTCCGCGTATTCAGTCCAAAGTGTCCGCTCGCTTCCATACCAATCGTAGCCTGAAATACCTTAATCGCCTGCTCCGTCGCACTTCCGAAAATACCATCAATGCCTCCCGTCAAATATCCAAGCGCGTGTAACATCGTCTGCACCATTGCCACCTTTGCATTCTCGTCACCCTTCTTAAGTGTTGTGATTGTCATAGGTGTTACGGGCGTGCTTATTACACCGCCAGATGAACCAAACTTGTCATACGCATATTTTGTATACCCCATCGGATCGCCTATGTTTTCTGGGACAAAGAACTTTACGAATGTGTATGTTGATCCCATCTTGTTTTTAATTTTTGTAATACCACTTTTGTACATAGACCTATCGTATGGATCAAAGTAATTACCATTATTATCACAAGACTTGACGTCTGAAATCGCATCATGTTCATCTATATACCTCGGAAGTGTCCGTTTAGTTTCGTCTTCAATTAGTTCTTTCGTCGCAGCGATTGCCGATTTACTCGCCTGATCCTCGAACATGTACT
>Ga0326513_10002041_pt1 | contig 15087 bp, 22 predicted proteins | sample 2_2465_0518_D_FD_203654 | JGI IMG/M metagenome (GOLD analysis project Ga0326513, IMG submission 203654) | Bovine rumen microbial communities from UC Davis, California, United States - 2_2465_0518 | ecosystem: Host-associated > Mammals > Digestive system > Stomach > Rumen | place: USA...
CAGATTTAGGTTCAGCACTATCGGCAATAACCAATTCTTCCTTACTAACTTTCTTCTGCTGATTATATAACTCATCGAATACAACTTCATTACGAGTTTTAATGGCAGTATACTCATCGAAGATATACAGATCTAACTTCTTGGCATTAAAATGGCACTTCACAAACCGGAATGGATCTAATGCGAACCCCCAGTCAATTCCATTATAAATGTGATCAAAAGTTCTGTACATAGGTGTAGATGTAATTACATTCCCGTACCCATCTGTTATATCCACAGGTTGTTCCATATCCAATTCTTCCACATTCTGGAATACGTCTCCACCTGTACCAATAGCGATGCCCATATATTCATGTTCGTAGGCACGAGGATTCTTTTCTTTAAGATCTTCGGCTTCCTCTATAAACTGTTCACCAAGCCAATTTCTAGGTACATCCAGGTATGTATTATGTATTACAAATGTACTACCATCGGGGTACAATTCGCATTCTCGGGTATATTCATTGGCCCAATTGTTTTTACTTATAGGTGGATTGAATGTTCTAAAATCCCAGAATTTGTCGCCACCACGCATTGTAGACTGTGTAACAGTACGAAGTTCATTTTCACCGGCATACTGATCCAATTCTTCAAACCACGTTATACCAATATAGCCAAAAGGTAACTTAATGGATTTAACTTTCATAGGGTCGTCCAGCCCCATGAACATTATTCTCTGACCTGTGGGTTTATACACGATCGGAGTACTAAATGTTTTCGGTATATGAAATAAGCTGGACAACCCTAATTTATCGATTCCCCACTGTACTTGAGGGAATATACTATTTTGAATGGTATTGCCGATTTTTCTGAAGCATACGGCGTGAATATTTGGATTCTGCATAATAAGCAGGGGAATAACAATGCCGCCAATAAAAGAAGATTTTGTGCTTCCACGTCCACCTGGAAAGACATAGTGAACGTGCTTATGTCTCAATATATCCATAAGCACATCATCATACATCGGTATGATACAATCTTTTATTGGGACATTAATATTCACGCCTGCTCATCTCCAAACTTTCCAGCCTGCCAACCCTTAAAAGTCTTATAGCACTCATACACAAAGTTACTGCCACCGGATAAACCAATGCCTGTAACAATGATACCAACAATAGTGCATTTTTCTTCCATTCCCAGGCTGGCAAATATGTCTAAATTCAGATTAAACGCTAAACCAATTCCGAAAAGCATAGAAAGAATCACTTGCCACTGAACTTTCTTATCTACGAAAATACGTTTAAATAAAGTAATTAATCTTTCTATAGCGAATGCTGCAATTAAATAATTAAATAATGTCATTTGCCTCCTCCAATATGCTCATCGCTTCTGCGACTAATAAATGCATTTTTGTTAAAGAATCTTTGAGTGCTTCATTTTCGGCACGTAACTTTTCTAATTCATCTGTATCCGGCTCATCGGGTTCTGGTGCCGGCTCTAATGGTTCTGCGGCAGCTAATATATTTGGTATCTTTCTACCTGTATATTGTTTCTTTTCACCATTAACAATCATTTGAGAACTGCCACCACTATCTGCGATAAAGCACTCCCAGGCATCATATTCCTTTGCAAAATCCGTGATAACACTTGGATAACATTTGGTTGGTGTAACTACCATGTGCCACGCGCCGTTTGAATCCATAAAGTATCCAGTCTGTTCATTAAGTTGATTATCCTTATTTCCAGCTGCTGTAGATTTAATATTAACGGTTCTTCCGCTGTGAATGGTTATAGCATATGGGCTGCAAGCAAAGATACAATCGTTACGAGTATAATAGAAATCATTAGATAATCCGGCCCAACAATCTCCATTTTTAAGCTGAGCAAAACATGCCCATCCAGGTTGCTTTGGTGCAAAGTCATCTAAATCAGAATACTCCACACCATAATGCTGACCATAAGCATCTGCCTGTCCTGTCTTCATCTGGAAATAATTCATATTTGCCTTCGCATGTAACTTTTCCTTATCCGTACCTATATTGGTTATATAGTTTAATGCTGTGGCATCGTTATGTTTACTTCCGGCAGAATACATCTTAAGAGTTTCCTTTTTAGATAATTTATAAATTTTTAATGTTGCCCCCCTATAGGTGAGCTGGGTATAACCCTCTTTTAATTCCACTCTTTCATCCCCCTCCTGTTCAATTGAAGACACGTATTTAAAGTTAGCCCCCAATGTACTTTTAACTGTACTAAATGAAGTATTAATGAATATAGTTGATACAGGATTTAACTCACCAGACATGCGCCATATTTTTAGTGTAGAATCATAAAACTTAGTTGTCTGTACACCCACGGCAACTTCACAGTGAATATGATTGCCAGTTGCCTGTCCCATCATACCCTCTTCGTACATAGGTATACCATTCTCATAAATTCTACCAATAGCAGGCCGTGGAACATACTTAGTTGCGCTATGCGTAAGAGCAAGGGTTACTATCCTATCCACACCATCCGCACAATGTACGGGCTCCGCTTGCCCATTCTCGTCAACATGGGTAAACAATATTGTTCCGGCAAGTCCAAAGAATCCAACTACTCTCCACCTGCCCATAGCGTACCAGTAATCAATGCCACTATCACTTCCAGCAAGGTCTAACGCCATATTCGCATGACTATAAGAGCCTCCTGGAAGCTGAGTCACATTAATTACTTTCATGCCAAAACATAAATTAATCATGGTTCGTTAATTGTTACACCGACAACTTTTAATAAGATTCTACCTACGCCAGTAACGCCTGCAACAGAAAATTTATTTCCGGAAGCTGCATTTTTAATTACCGTTGTCTTCTGTCTATCACCACTGCCGTTATTGGCGTTTTCAATAATCTGAATTGTCTGATTATTTACAAGAGTTGTGCCACTACCGGTATATGTGATACTAGGTGCTATAGAACTACTGTTTGCCCAATAACTTACCGTAGCAATGGCAAATGCATATGCTTTTGTAAGTGTGCATGTAACTGTAGATTCCCCACCCGTAGCATATACGGCTACTTCAGCAGTAGCGGCACTGGTAATTTCCGAGGCACTCGGAGATGCACCACCGCTCCGAATAATAGTTGCCATTATTGTACCTCAGTCCATCCCTGTGGATATGCCTCTGGAGACCACACGTTATTATCCATAGTAGATTCATACACCTTGCCATTAAAGGTTACCTGATCACCCTTCGAATACGTTTTCTGTTCCCATTCGGCAGGTGTTTCAGTTGTAGGTTCTTCAGTTGACTCACTTGGTTCCGTAGGTGTTTCTTCATTCGGTTCAGTTACTTCGTCCCAGCCATAAACACCCGGTTCCCAAACATTTGCATCAACTAAAGACTTCCAATGTTTACCATTATGGGAAACTTTATAATCTTTTGGATATGCGTCCTGCGAACCTGTTGGCTGTCTCCACTCAGGCCATTCCTCACCCGGGTCATCAACTCTTGTCCAAAGACTTACGGCGGCAGTAGGTGTCCAATCAGCTTGAGAAGTGTGAGACTGTAAACACTTATATAATAAACCTTCATACTTTACTCTGTCCCCCGCATTATAGATAGTACTAACTGCCCAAGACGGGAATACCCAAACGTAATCCGATGCTTTATCATCCGGCACATCAACAGAAATCTGTTCAATTTGCTGTCTATATACCTTTGCCTGATCGTATGTTACGTGTTCGCCGAATACTTCTGTAAGTGACTGAGCATCGTTATATACATTTTGGAATTCTGTACGCATTACCACGCTATAACCAGCATAGCCGTATAATTTTGTAATGCTTACTAACTTCTTATAAGCCTCATACTCAGTGTCGCCGATCTTAATAATTGGTTCAACACCAATAATCTCTTCTAATTCTTGAACTGTCTTATCTGTAATTAAATACAGCGTGATTGTCGTATCATCGACCGATTCTGTAAGAGATTCAAACGATACGCCGTTAACAATTACTTCCATCCTGCACCTCCTTAATAATAACCGTGGAATATAATTCTAATTGGAATTGCTACTGCCGGTACTGTTCCTAATGCTTTTATGATAACCTGACCCTCTGATTGAGAATAGTCAATTACCATTGCTTTATTCCAGGCTTTTAACTGTGCGGCAGTAATATTTCTTGCCGGCATAATTTCTTGTGTAGTTTCTTGCCCGCCACTAACATGAATTCTGCTATCTCTAATGGTATATGTACCATTAGACCAAGAATTTACTGCTAACGTAATAGAAGAAACTTCTGTTTCCACATCCGCAAAAGCATTAACAATCCGAGTTTCCAGATTATTCATGTTACTAGCATTAAAAGCGTCACCTTCGCTAGTAACTTCCCCCTCGTTACGGGATACAGTATATGTGGCAGATATGTTATTGGTATCTATAAGGTCACGCCTGTTTGGATACTCAACAACCCTATCTTGCCAGGTCTTTCTGCTAAACGCCATCTCTTCCCTCCTTAATAAATTTGATATAACCACATATATTCATTATTCACATTTGTTCCGGTATGTGTTACGGTTCCTGCATTACCATTTCCAGTTACAGAACAAATCATTACCTGACAATACCTCGCTTCCATCCTGCCAACATCAACATGGCCTTGCAAAGTTGTTACGGCAGTAACACCGCCTGTACGATTAAATGTTGTATTCATAGCATAGTTACCTGCATTGGAAGAACTAACACAAAACAAGATACCATAGTGAAATCCAGATGGGATAGTAACGGAACCCGTTGTTCCAGAACTGCATTCAACTTTAGTGCCTAATGCCGAAAACGTTTTATTAATAGCATTTATCGTAAATGCAGTCATATACTTTCCACTATCAGCATTAATTGTCTGAGCAGCGCCACTAGGAGTACCAGATTTGGTTTGTGTGGAAATGGCATTTACTGTAACCTTTGACAATAACTTACCGGATGTTGGAGTTATATTTTGTGACGAAGTTGAAGGTGTTGCTGTCTTCGTCTCGGAAGGTGTGGGTTGTACAGTCACACTAGATAAGACATAGCCACTATCCGGACTAACCGTCTTATTAGATGTTCCTGCGGCAACTGTCTTTGTTTGTTCCGGCTTTACAGTGAGTGCCGGTAATTTATTTATCACAGGCATTGTACTAACCTCGTATAACTAACTGCAATGGAATTGCCACTGAAGGCACTTCTCCACCGGCCTTTAATGTAATAGACCCAGAAGAAACTGCTGTTGGTCTAATATTTGCCCGTTGCAAGGCAGTCCACTGAGCATCTGTAATAGTAATTGGATATCCAATTGTAATTTCCTTATCGGGGTCTATGAGAGGATCAGATATTGTTTGTGTTCCGGAACTCCATGTTGTGGAAAGTGTAACATTAACAACTGCATAATCGAAGGCAGAACTGATTCGATCTTCTAAATCATTCATAGTTGCGGCATCGAACTTATCTCCGGCCACTACCACTTCTCCCTCATCACGAGATAACGTAACTTGTTGAATATTACCAGATATATCAGTCATTGTTTTACGGCCCGGATATTCAACTTCTCTGTCTGTCCAATTTTTCTTATTGAATGGCATGTTTCACCTCCTTATATAACTGCAATATCACTGCCGGCATAAACTTCTTCACCACAATATAGCATAGCATCCCGCATACTGTTTGCAATGTTGAACACATCGTATAGTATTTTCTCAATTGCGTTCCACTTTTCAATCGTATTTAATGGTCTACTAGGAACTGCCGGTGTGGTGGATGAAACACCAACAGAATTACGAAGTGTGCGTACCCACCCTAAGAACTGATCATAATATGCTGGCATTGGAAGTTCTGGAATAGTTCCTGTATTAATTTCACTTCCTAAAAACAAGGACAACAACCATATATTCAAGCAGTTACGCTCTAAATCGGATCTGTTTAAAGTTCCTTTTAAATCTGTAAGCCATTCTTGATATTCTCTTTGTGTTGCCTTTCCTGTAACTACTTGTTGATTCAAGAACCAGGCACGTTCAATATCAGTATAACCGCGGTCATATATGAATTGTAAATCTAGCTGAAGGGTTACCGGATAATTTATTTGTTCGAACTCTTTTTCTTTTACAAGTACCGCAGTAGCAAGTGACCCATCAAAGTCAGACCAATTTTCACAAGCAATATGAATGGCAAGCCACTTTTCAGTACCGAACTCAAAGTCAAAATCCACATTTCCAGTGATAGGAGTAGGCGTTAATGATGTTCCTGTAATTGGATTCATGGATAGTGTCGGATGCTCGTCAAAGTAAGACAGTACAACATCGTCCACTCTTGCCCCTGGTATCTGACCAACTCTTGTCATAGTAAATTTATACATACCAGAAGGTACGTGTAAAATAATTGTTCTATGGTCTGGATCAGACACTAATACCCCAGTAATACAATTTATATAGGCATTGGCAACTTCTACTGCAGTTGGGTCTATTAAATTATCATTCGATTGTGCCGTTGTCGCTTCAATACGAATATCGCTGTTGACAGTTGTTTGCCAACCACCATGCCATAACTGCTGCCAAAAAGAAACAGTGAAAGGGAATGAATATACATACTCATCCGCTTCCGCGTCATATGTCATATCCGTATACCCTGTATTATTGAAATTAATTTGTACAAGGTCTATTGGCATGATTATTCATTCCCTTCTTCATCACCAGCATAACTAGCATCATTTGCGTTGTTAGATGTTTCTGGCTGTTCCGGTACGTAAGATTCAAACACACCGGCTTTGACTCTAATCGTTATAACCGAACCCAACACTGCTAATGGTGGGTCGTGAGAAACTGATAAGACTTTAAGATGCTCTCTTGCTTCACTCATGCGCTATTCTCCGTATGATATGTGGTAGTCTTATACATATGTTCATACCGATTGAAATATTCGTCTGCTATACCATTACCCCCATTTTCCTTATAGGGGTCTAGAATAGAACGTATATCTCTCATCATATCAGGATCGGTATTTTTATTATGTATAGCACGGGCACACAGGTCATAAATTCTATCCCTTGCCACTGCCATTGTAACGGCATTAGTGCGTTTGCTCTGAAGAGACAGCTCTTCTATTTTACGAGTTGTCTCTTCGTGCATTTGGATAATCTTATCCAGTTTCTTTAATGTTTCATCACTCTTATCCTGCATGGCATACTTGCGTTCCAGTTTCTTTATGCGGTATGACCAGAACCCGCTGGATGCCAATAAAGTTACGAGTGAAGTAAAAAGTATTTTAAGGTAATCCATCAGTATGTACCTTACAATCTATTCCCACTTAAAGAAAGTAAAAATACCACGTACCGTTTGCAAATGATTGAGAAGAACCTGCCCTAAACGTAATTCTTCCATCATTAAAATCAATTATCGAAGCAATTGCCGAAGTCACATATCCAGGTGTGGTGTTTTTGGTTGTGTATAGGGCAGCAGCTGGCGACCATTCACCGTCTGTATTAGGGATATGAGATACCAAAAATATCTGTTTAGAAGTGGTTGCATTAAGTCCAGCACTACGCTGAGCAAAATCCCACCATCCCACATACGCAACTGGATAAGATGTGAGATCAGTTTCTACGGTTAGAGTATTGCCCCCGGTACTTCTGACTTGAAATCTCTTAAAATTAACGGATCCGCCACCGCCGCCACCCTCTTGTACAACCTTAGCAATTCTTTCTAGCGGATCTAAATAAGGATTTTCTGGTGCAGCGCCATCCTCAAGGGCAATAGCAATTCTTTCTAACGGCCCTAAGACAGGACTACTAGGTCCAGAATCTCCTTCAAGACTTTCAACAATCTTATCTAACGTACTCTTATAAGCATCACTGTTCATATTACCTCCTATTCAGTAACTGGAACCTGCTCTTTAAGACTTGCGTGATGGTCAGCATTCATGAGAGCAAATGTACTACTATATCTGACACCCTTAAGTGTTTGTGGAACACCCGTTAAGACCAGAACATCACTATCCGCGTGCTGGCTATTCCAATCTATAGTGACAGGTACATAATCTGTTTCTGCATCTGTACTGGCATATGCCACAAATTCAAATGGAGCATGTGTTGCATGAGCGCCCATAATGCTAGTAATAAAGTTTCCACCCGGATGTTTTGCCTCTTCTTCACATGTCCAATTCCATGCTTCGCTATTAGAATCATACAGAATACGGAAATGTAAAAGTTCTTGTGGAAGTGGTGGTGCTGGTATTCTTCCCTCGTTCTGCATCCAGGATTCAAAATACATTGGGGTATTACCAGTATAATCACGGACACCATCTGCCCAAGAAATAGTTTCCATGTCATCTAACTGGCTATGAGCCATTTTCTCGACATAGAACGCAGTAATTGTTTTTTCTGCCCCATCCTGAATCCACATATTTTTCCAATACTCGGCAGATTCTTCATCACTGTCATCAACAAAATACTGAATTACCTGCTGAAGTAAATATTCGGCATAAGCAGTTTTATTTGCTTTTAATTGATCTGAAATTAACATACTTTATTCTCCTTTCCTGTTATACTACTGGAGTTTCGCTATTAAATTGAATAAGTCCGTCACCTTCAATTTTAGCAACACCATCTTGATAAGTAACACCACCAGAAGTGGATACATTGTTATCGTAAAGCAATAACATAGACATGTCATTATATACAATAACCTGCTGATCGAGATTATTTCCTCCGGGAATAGTCACTTCCCCAATCGTAAGCACCTGTTCACCGCCCTGAGACACTAACATGGCCATCGGAAACTTAACTTCAGTAGACCGCTTATTTTTAAATGTAACAGTAACAGTAGAAAGACTTCCGCCACCACTGGATCCGGACACTGCTTGTTTAAACAACTCCGCCTTCATAGCACTTGCACTGGCAGTAAAATCTTGCTTTGTAATCATCGCAAGTTTATCTTCTACTTTACTATAACGATATTCAGGAACCGTATCCAAGTGTGGAAAAGCAGCTTCCTTTTCCGTAAGAATTTCGGTAAGTTCCACTTCCTCATCAGGAATGAGTTTATTAATATCCATTCGTTATCTATCCTCCTTATTGAATAGTAACAATAAGAACTTCATCATTTCTTACCCTCTCACTGTGTTGCAGCAACAACACTTACTAAAAGGTTTGTTGTTTCGCTTTTTGCATCAATATAGCAAACCCACGCAGTACCGTAACTAAGCGAGTCCAAGTCCGGCACTCTAATCGGGATAAATGTTCCCTCGCCCCTAGTTAATACCAATGTTGCGTTTTTCACTACAGACGCAGTGCCTGTCAATCCTACAAGGAAGAGTCCATGTACGCAGCTCATCGTCCTATGGTAATAGTCATTAGTGAAAATACTAGTAGACATTGTCCCTGTCGGCATATAAACCATTTTTTGGTTAACATTTTTTATTGTGAATGTATTATGGACAATATCTATAAAGGGTGTTACGCCCTGGTTTGTCCCCTCCGGGAATCCACTCCCGTTTTCCGTGAGTACATTCAAGGCGAGTATCTGTGTCTTTGTAATCCCGGTAAGTGTATTTGCAACGTACAAACCGCCTTTGATATCACCTGTCACAGGAACATCGACATTCGCTTCGGCATACTGTGCCACATCATATGTTCCGTTTTGGTCGATGTTGATTGTGCCTTCAACAGAACTACCGCCACCTCCATTTTCAAGTACCGTAGCAATACGATCTAAGGGATTAGCATGGATATCCTGATTAGGTGTATCTCCTTCCAATGCTGTAGCAATTCTTTGTAATGGATCGGCGTATATGTCTGTACTAGGTGTGTCTCCCTCCAGGGATTCCACAATCCTGTCCATTGAAGTTTTAAATTTATCCGTGTCCATTCTTTACTCCTCCCTACTCCAATCGAGTTTAATTGTGACAGTTGCGTCTTCCTTACCGGCAAGTCTGTTTTCAATATCAACTGTCCGTCTGGCGAGTTCCTGTGCCGCCTTTGTACGTTCTGACAGTGGGGCATCTAAACCAAACTGGTCCTGTACTTCTCCACGCATTACTGCTGTGAAATATCGCATTACTTCGGCACCATCAGCAATTGCTTGTTCGTGGCGTTCATCGATGCGGCGCTGTATTTCCTCGGCGATCCTAGGTTTGTGAAGCATGATGATTGCTTGTGAACTCGTATGTGCTCGGTCCTTCATTTCCTTATATCCGGCATTGATATAGGACTGAGTAGCATTACCGGATTTGACGTACTCATCTATAAATGCCTGTTCTTTTACTGTAAACTTCCTATTTGGCATTTATGATTTACTTACCTTTCTTTTTCTTATTAGGTGTATTCTTATTTAACTTTATTACCCGCGGTCCGCCGGTGTCTCCACGTTCCCATGGAGGTACTATTTCTTTACGTTTATTACTAATAGTTTTCTTCACTGCCATTACTTTTTCCTCCTTATTACCATTTTATCTCTATCGTTAGAAAAACTTTCCTTTACTTTTCTATTATCCATTCGATAGAGTAATGTCTTTGTTATTTTTGTACGTGCGAATAATCCATTAATAGTTTCCTTATCATAATAAGGAACACCATCCTGACCATCAATAACGACGGGACCCTTACTTGTATTTACTACGAATACACTATGTCGACTATTACTACTTTTCCACCACACACATAACTCCGCACGAGAATTCGGACCCCACTTATTCATATATTTGGTTAAAGAATCATATGCTCCAGTCGAACGTGTTGCGAACTTATTTGGATTATTTCTTATCGATCGCATAGTATTCTGCCTAGGACCAGCATTTTTCATGTGATCCCATTCTGTCATATATTCGTAATTTCTTCCGACAGTTGTACCTACGACATAACTGTCAGGATCGGTTAAATCCATTTGTAGATAATCTGGTACGCCTCTCCATGTCGAATCCCTAGCTGCCGCCTGTACATCTTCCCCACGTGCCTGCATTTCTAATGCTGTTGTACACAAGGCACAGTTTTCTTGCCATTTTCGACCATCATGAAACTTTGGATTAATAGTATCCATGATCTTTTGTTCCAAATCGAAAACATCTCCGATTGCTTCAAAAATAGTTCTTTCACTTAAATTATTTACAGTATTAAGTACATCTCGAAGAAAAGAAGATTGTTTACGTGTAGAACTTTTGCCGACACTACCCATTAGCTACCTCCTCATTGCGTTTTCGTATTTCATTCCACTGTTCATTATTAGTTGGTAACTCCCAGCCATTCAACTCATACCAAAGGTCCCGCAAATATAAAACAATCTGTATCTGAGAAGTAGTTTCAAACAGTTTTTTATAACTGTTACGTCCTGTTTCAGTATCAGGTACACATTTCTTTAAGGTATAAAATGTTACAGGTCTATGCTGATCCTCACTATAAAACTGATTCTTATTAACGATTAAACGGTAACCAAATTTATCATTAATAGCGTTTTGTAGACGATGAATCATTGTACTATTAGAAACGGGCATTATTTGCGTCTCCGACGTCTACTTCCACGTCTCCGGTAGGTCTTGCGAACCCTCTGTCTCGCCATAATAGTCACCTCCAATAAACTTGTTGGTACTGTTACGATCAGAAATTTGGTCTACGTATATATCGTATTCTTCTACTGGCAAACTAATGTACCAAATGAACAATCCGATAGTAGCAAACCACAGGAGTAACACGGTTAAAATGCGATAAACCATCTTTTAGCATTTGCTTTAAGTTCATGTAGAATCTCTGTTGCTAAGTTCATGTCACTCATAATAACCCCTCACTTACATTATAATACATATATGAAAAATATTATACTTAAATAAAATGGCTGGGGCAGCAAGATTCGAACTTGCGCATAAAGGATTCAAAGTCCTCCGCCTTACCGCTTGGCTATGCCCCAGTCTATGGTCTCCGTAACAGGATTCGAACCTGCGACCCCTTCATCCCAAGTGAAGTGCGCTACCAAACTGCGCTACACGGAGAAATTATATAATGTGGTGCTGGAGATGGGACTCGAACCCACACGACATTTCTGTCAGCGGATTTTAAGTCCGCTGCGTCTGCCTATTCCGCCACTCCAGCATATGGTACTCCCAGGTGGACTTGAACCATCCAATAAACGCTTATAAGGCGTCCGGTATAACCTTTTACCTATGGGAGTATAAGAGGACAGGGCAACTTCGTATGTCGGACTATAACCTGCCCACGACATTCTATCTGCATGCATTCAAGTAGAACGCCTTTATCCAAGCCAATCACTGTTGGTTAGTCAGGGATCTTTGTGCTATGGCACTCCACGCCTGGAAAAGTTTACCTAAAACTATTATACGAGTTCTTCTTCCAAAATTGCCGATTTAATTACCCAACCTTCCCAAGTCACAGACTGCAACTTTGTTCTATATGCTGCCACTGCCTTCTGTAACTCTTCTTCGGTGCGGAACGGATGTACATAGTTATGACCACCACATTCCGGTCCAATGCCGAAATACTGAGATACAGGATTAGTAAGTTCACGACCACACTTCATGCAGGTAAATACACGTTTCGCAGTAATATCTCCATGCAACTTCAGATAAACCATACCACGTGTTTCTTTAATCTTATAACCAACCATTGTAGACAGTGGCATCGGAACATTATTATTCCACTTCGCCATGAAATCAAAATCCGGAGTGGCAGGCTTTGTCATATACTGCTTAACACGGAACCGAGTTCTAAGTGCAATAGGTACAGGAGAAACCGACGTTTTAGCCGGCTTCTGCTTAGCATGGAGTATAATATGAACGTCCTCAAAATCGTTGAATTTTGCGGGTATTTTGCTGATGTTGTCGTAGGTAATTCCGTTGACAGTTACGCTACCCTGCCAGTTCTCTAACATTTCCAGCATTACCATAACCTCCTTAGAATTCCCAATCGTAATGATAGTTGCGAACGCCAATGCTAACCCGACCAGAAAGTGCCGAATACTTAGTAACTGTCTTACCATTCATCAGCTTCTGCACTTCCTTCTCTGTCATCCAATCCTTCACATTCGGCAGATCCTCGGCTGTATAAACCCACTCATGATACCAATTGCCATACCGGAATGCCCAGGACTCTTCAGGCTGTTCAAACCCACAATCAACGTGATCCGGAAAATACTGCTTCAGATAAGCATCGGCATCAGCATTTGTCTTAAAGTACAGCCAATTCTGATGTCCCATGCCACCTGTCTTACTACGATCCGCAATCACCCGATACGGACGAACCTTAATGTGCTTCTGATCTGTGACCTCTGTCACATAGTAGCAAGTACGATCCGACCAAAGGTACATTGTGATGTCTGTACCAACTTCGATCTGTGGAACCAACTGCCGACCTTCCTCAATTCTGTTCTGAACGCTACCATACCATCTTGTCATTTTGTGTTTCCTCCTCTACTTGAATATAATATTACAGTAAACGTAGAGGGAATACAAGAACTTTTTAAAACAATTTTTTCGTAGCAGATCTTTGCAACTTAGAAAGACATACCGGCCCATATCCGATCAATTGATTTTCATATTTAATTAATCGTCTGCCACATCTCAAACAATATTTATGAATGCTTGGATCCGAAATATCCATAGGCACGTTCTCTGGCTGCTCTTTCTTTTTTATGTTTTTCATTTTCCGAAATCGACCACGTCTTATATTTTTCACACGTACCATGACAACCAACTTTCCTGTCTACACAATCTTTGCAAGGCTGTTTCATTCTAATCCCCTATAAGACACGACTTAATATATAAGGTATAGCCACACTTTCCTCAATTCGTCCTGTCTTAATTCCTTTCTCTGTCTTCTGTATTAATTTTAACACTGACATAAGAAATTCCGTACTGTAAACACCCATATGCTTTTTAGCATTCAAAATCTGCCAATTCGTAAGACCTGTAGATTTTGCAATATCATTAGACTTTGCTGTCTGCACCTGCAATACGGCACGAACATTAGTATACAATACAGACAACATAACTAATGTCGCCTCCCCGACTCTAATACAATGGTCAAACAACTCGTAAGACAACTTTACATTGTGGTCCAACACAGCATCTACAAAATCAAATACAGCATCCTTAGGTGGCTGATAAATGGCACCTTCCTTCACCAGTATGCTAAAACAGTCATCCATGTTCACAATACCAGAAATACTGCTATAATGACGTAATTTATCTAACTGCAGCAGTATCGACCCATAATTATTTTCACAATAAGAAATAAGACGTTTACAATTAGCATCCGATAACGTTATCTCTTTAGAAATATACTTCTTAAGTGTTGTTTCCGATAAAGTAGCAAATTCAACTATCTCATTCTTGTACTTTTTATAAAACTTTGTCCTCTTATCCAAGACTGTAAGTAATAGGATTAACTTATTATCCCCCAATAAACTAATAATGCTATCGGCATCTTCTTTAACCAAATAACTATCGTCCCGCACAACATAACATTTATTTACAGACAGAAAAGACCTAGTACGTAAAGCAGAACGAATATCTAAAACAGAATCTACATACTCTAATCGAAGGTCAAACTTGTCCGCAATCTGATGGATATAAATATCCATTACTTTCCACTCGGGTCCAGTGAAAATCAGAAAATTTGGTAATTGACGAGTCTGAATTCCTTGTTTAATCTTCTGAATATCCATCTACAATATCCCTCATATCTAAGATCCAAGTATCGAACAATGCCTGCTTATTAATACCTACAATGTGCAGATTTGACAATAGGTGCTGAGTAACAGTATGAAACGATAATAAATTAGCGAAAGGTAATTGCTGCGAAACACAATCCTTGATTCTTTCCATTATAACGGCGTCTAACGCTTGGGCAAATAATTCTAAATCATATTTATCGGGTTCCTTTTTAAATGCTAATTTATCCCCAATTTTCAACGCATTAGCAATAGACACGTCGCACACATTATCTATCACGAGATTAGCATAATCCCAAAATTCCACGACCCCGTAAGATTTCAATAAATCAATATCACCTATATTAGTACACACACGAACAATAATTTCCTGTTCTACAACTGTCATATCCTTAACATATTCGAGTTTCTGTACCAAGGAATAAGGA
>Ga0326513_10002042_pt1 | contig 15087 bp, 6 predicted proteins | sample 2_2465_0518_D_FD_203654 | JGI IMG/M metagenome (GOLD analysis project Ga0326513, IMG submission 203654) | Bovine rumen microbial communities from UC Davis, California, United States - 2_2465_0518 | ecosystem: Host-associated > Mammals > Digestive system > Stomach > Rumen | place: USA: California...
AAAGCATCAAATTTGGTTTAATAATCTTAATTTATCTATGATGATAGAAATTGCTAAAAATAGCTCTACTGTAAACTACTTTAAAAGACATAAAATTATAAAAATGAAAAACAATTATCCAGATGTTGATACTAAAGAAATGATAACAGAAGAACACAGATGGAAAGTTGTTGCTACTGATAAATATTCAAGTGATAGAACAATGCAAGTTTATTTACAAGAATATTTTGATAATGAAATGGAAGATGCGGCGGCCCAGACCCCTGAGCCTGAAATAGATGAAACTCATCCTTACATAGACGGACCTGCCGCAGTAAACGCTTTCGATGAAGGAATTAACTATTCTATTGTTGGTTTAAAGAATGGTATGTGGGGAATTACAAATCCTAAATCTGTAAAAATTACTAAATCAGATGAAAAGAGTTGTTTGATTAATGTAATTACTTCTAAAGCAGGTTCTTTCAAAGTAGTTTATAAAAATGATGACACGCAAATAGAAAAAGAGATTATTATAAAATCTTTTTAAGAGAATAAAGGAGATAAAAGGATATGCCAAGAGCCGGAAAAATAAATGGTTTTCAAGGAGAATTCAAATCGTCTTTTCTCTCTTGTCCTAAAGATTTAGAAACAATTATTAAAAAATTGTTTGTAGATAGTCGTCCTTATAGTGATATATTAAAACGTTTACTTTTAATAAACACAAGTGATTGTCTATTAGATATGACTAATCCTAAATATTTAGAGAAAATAAAAAATACTTCGATAGCGGATTTGAGGGAGCAAGGATATATTCGTATTGCTCCCAAAATTCCTTTTGGAGAAAATGAAGAAGTAAAATCATATATATTGATTACTTTTGATAATTTTTCTCCTAATCGTGGGAATGAATATTATAGAGATTGTATTATTGAAATTGATATTATTTGTAATTCCGAATATTGGGATATTGGAAATTATAGAGTGCGCCCTCTTCAAATAGCTGGGTATATAGATGGAATTCTTGATGGTGCTAAATTATCAGGTATTGGAGAATTAGAATTTTTATCTTGTAATGAAATAGTTTTAAGTAAAGATTTATCTGGCTATTGTTTAATGTATTCTGCGACACATGGAGTAGATGACATAATTGGAGAAGATTGATGAATTATTATTAATGTCTGGGGAAGATATTCCTTTCTTGGGCGCAAAAGTAAGTATCCATCAACCTAGACTAAAAGAAATTTCTCTTATAGGTGAATCTAATTTTTTTATGGGAAGTCATTTTTTATTATTTAATAAAAATTATCTATCGGATCAGGACAAAAAAGGTTTAGAGAATAAAAGCGATTTTGATATATTTATGGCAATAATAAATAGTGCAGAGCAGTCTAAACATAAAGATGGGGCTCTTATGCTATTAACTTTATTATATCCTGAATATAATATATTGCCTAATCAAAATGAGATACTTCTTCAGCAAGAAGATAAAGATTTTTCGTCAAGTATAAATGGACAAAATTTTGAAGAATTTCAAAATATTATCCGAGCTATGTTTGCTTTTGGTATTGAAGATAGTGAGAGCAAATATGATCCTGCGGATGCTTTAGCTGCAAAAATTGCTGATAAAATAAATAAAAGAAAGAAAAAAGTAGCAGAATCAAAAGGTGTAGATATTGAAGATATAAAAGTTTTTAGCAATTATGTTTCAATACTCGCAGTGGGATTAAAAAAGAATATTAATGATTTGATGAATTATACAATTTATCAATTAAAAACTGAATTTAAACGTTATCAATTAAAAATAAATTCAGATGTTTATTTAAAAGCTAAATTAGCTGGAGCACAGGATCTTGAAGAAGTTGAAGATTGGATGGGTGACATACATCCTTAAATAATTAGCTAATTTTTATAAGGAGGAATAAACGAATGAAGTTTGGTGTTCGTGAGATTGTAGACGTAGTATTTAAAGCTGCTGACACAATGAAAGTTGGTAACACTACTTTCAGCAAGTATCAACCAGTATTTATGATTGACACGGCTACTACTTCAAGTCTTGAGCAGGCTACTACTACTGTATATGCTCAGGGTGGTAAGGGTAATGCTCGTTTGATCGCTTGGGAAGGTGAGAAGACGATGACCTTTACAGTTACAGATGCTCTTATGAGCCCTATGGGACTTAAGGTTCTGACTGGTGCAGGTCTTATTAATCCGGCTTCTGAGAAGCCGATTCATTTCCATTGTACTGTTAACAAGACTTTGGAAAATGGTGTTGCTAAAGTAACTCTTGATGACCTTATTGAAGAAACAGGTCTTGATCAGGCTACAAGCTTCCAGGTATGTAATTTAGCAGATGTTAAGCCTTATGCAACTAAGCTTGATAACTCTGGTGCTGGTATTGATTGGTTTAACAATGTAAAATTAACTGCTGCAGAAGGTGCTGAGTTTGTTGAAGTTGCAGCTAATACTCCAGCAGAATTCACTGTTAAAGATAACGCTGGCGCAAATGCATCTGGTACTGTTCAGTTAGATTTCTATCTGATTATCAATAACAAGAATGCAGCTACTCAGATCGAGATTAGCCCAGATAGCTTTGGTGGTTACTTCTATGTAGAGGCTCAGACATTGTTCAGACGTGAGGATAGCGGTAAGGATATGGCTGCTGAGATTGTTATCCCAAGAGCTAAGGTTCAGTCCGCATTCACATTTACAATGGCTGCAAGTGGTGATCCTTCTACGTTTGATTTCGTAATGGATGCTATGCCTGGTTATACTAGATTTGACCATACTAAGAAGCAGATGTGTGTAATTCAGATTCTTGGTGCAGATAATGCTTCTGCAGAGGCTGAGGATCACGTACATACAGATTATCCAGATCCGGATTCACCGGTTTTTCACAGGGCTGATTCTCCCATAGTAACTCCGGAACCTGAGTTGACGACACTTTCAGTAACTGGAACTAAGATTCCTTCTACTGATGTAAGTCAATCTGAGAGTCAGGCTAATCAGGATGAAATAACCGTTACTTCTAATAATAATACTATCAATATTGCAACAGATGTTGAAGGATTAGAAGATTTTACCACAACAGATGGTACACATAAGTGGATTGGTTTAACAATTGATACTGGAGTAGCTAGTCTTACTGAGGTAGAACTTGATGGTGAAACAGTTTCAGCTACGGCTGGTAAGTTTACTTTATGGTTAGATGCGGAAAGCGCCTTCCCGAAAACTTATGTTATTGCAGCTGAAGGTTATGCTGATACCACAATTAAAATTACACTTAATGCGTAATGAAAAATTAAATATAGGCGGGAGGCTACGGTCTCCCGCATATACTTGTTTATAGGCGGTGGTAATTTTGGCTAATTTAGAACAAAATATTATAGAGTTATTAAGAGAAAATTATCAAGAATACAGTGAAGAAGCACTTAAAGATATTGCAAATCAAGCAATATTAAAATTGGAAGAATTGCAGAAATTATTTAAAAGTAATACTTATAACAATACGGCATCTGAAAGAAGTATATATCATGCAGGACACTCTAAATATAATTGGGATGAAACTTTATATAGAATTAAAAAGAAAGAATTTTATCCACAAGTATTAAAATTAATTATAGAAATATTAGATATATTAAGAGGAGAACCATTGACTATTGATATATATAAAACAGAAAAAAATGATAAAGGTCAAATTATTAAAATAACTCATTATCATGGAAAAGAAGCTGAATTATCTTTTACTTCAAAAAAAAGTAAATATGGAAAATATATTACAGAAGAAATTGGATACATAAAAGATAATCTTGAAAAAGAAGAAATTTATGAAAAAGCACGTTTAGCTCATTTTGAAAATTTTGAAAAAATAGCGATTAGTCACTTTCAAGAAAAAAAGAATTTTAATGAAGGACACATTATAGAGGCTTATCAAAGACATCTATCTGCTGTTCAACATGATAACTCTTTTAATGATCAAGTAACGCCTGAACACGTTGCCATTATGCTTTATTATTCAATAAATAATGATCCATGGTGGGTCGGCGGTGACGTTGGAATGAGTCAGGTAAAGAAATATAATAATGATAGATTAGCTTCGCAAAAAAGTATTCGTATGGTTGCGAATAGATTATTACATATGGCTGAAAGCCCAGATAATTTTAAAGATGATTTTAATAAAGCTTTTACTCAATCTGAAATAGATGATATGGCTAATTATGAAGCTTTAAGTAATTATACTTATGAAGAGTTGTTAGCTTTATTTAAAAATAAAAAGAGATAAAAGGAGGTCATATTATGACAGTTGAGGAATTATCCTTAAAAAATGAAAAAATGACAATTACATCACAGAAGTATAAAATTAAAGTTAAACAATACCTCCCGCTTGAGGAAAAATTTAAAATCATTAATGAAGTTGCTCAATTAGTTATTGATGAGCAAGATTTTGTTAATCTTTTAAATCTTGAAGTATGGCGAAATTTAACTTTAATTAGACATTATACTGATGTTGATTTAGAAGAATATTTCAATAGCGATAATATTGAAGATAAATGTAAAGAACTTTATGACTTGTTTTTTGTAAATAATGTTTTTGATGATGTATTTAAAAATATTCCAGTTAATGAATTTAAACAAATAACTGAAATGATTGAGAATACTATTCATGAATTTTATAAGTATAGAAATTCAATTAAAGGAATTTTAGAGGCGGTTTCCGCAGACTATTCTAATCTTAATTTAGATGCTTCTGCAATTCAAGAAAAGTTAAAAGACCCTGATAATGTTGGATTTCTTAAAGAAGTAATGGACAAATTGGGCTAAAAGCATTTATTGATCTTATATTATTTTCCTATATATTAGGAGTAATTGGATTTTAAACGGCGAGAGTTTATAATTACTCTCGCCGTTTTTCGTTTGTATAATATAAGAAAAGGAGAGACAAGGATGGCTGATATGATAAGCGGTAAGCATTTAAATGTAGATATTGAGTTTGCGGCTAATACCGCAAAAGCCAGAAAAGAAATATTAGAATTACAAAAGCAATTAGATAATTTAATTACTAAATCAACACAAAAACAAAATCAAAATCCATTAGTAGATTCTAAAGGTTTAAAGGAAGCTTCAGACGCAGCAGTTCAATTAAAAGCTCATTTACAGCAAGCTTTAAATACGAAGACTGGAAAATTAGATTTAGGTCTATTAAATAAATCTTTTAATGATGCTAATGTTAAGATAATTGATTTTCAACAAAAATTATCTAAATTAGGACCTGAAGGAGATAAAGCATTTGCGTCTTTAGCTAAATCTATTTTAAATGCAAATGCGCCTTTAAAGCAAACGCATACTTTACTAAATGAGTTTGCTACAACTCTAAAAAACACTGCGCGTTGGCAAATTTCAAGTAGTGTTTTACATGGATTGGTTGGTTCCATTCAATCTGCTTTTGGTTATGCAAAAGATTTAAATGAATCATTAAATAATATTCGAATTGTAACTGGACAAAGTACAGAGCAGATGGCCGAATTTGCGGCTCAAGCAAATAAAGCTGCACAGGCATTAAGCACAACAACAACTGAATATACAGATGCTTCTTTAATTTATTACCAGCAAGGTCTATCTGATGAAGAAGTTAAAAAACGTACTGAAACGACTATTAAAATGGCAAATGTTTCTCGTCAATCTGCAGAAGAAGTATCTAGTCAAATGACTGCAGTTTGGAATAACTTTAATAAAGCCGGTGATGAATCAGAAGAGCATTTTGCTGATATTATGGTTAAATTAGGTGCGGAAACTGCATCTAGTTCTAGTGAAATTGCGGAAGGTCTTAGTAAATTCGCCGGTATTGCAGATACAGTAGGATTAAGTTTTGATTATGCGGCAAGTGCATTAGCTACAATCACGGCCACTTCCCGCGAATCTGCAGATGTTGTTGGTACTTCTTTAAAGACAATATTTTCTCGTTTAGAGGGATTAAAATTAGGTGAAACTCTTGATGATGGCACTGAATTAAATCAATATTCTGCAGCATTAGCAAAAATTGGAGTTAATATAAAAGATGCTTCTGGTGAATTAAAGAGTATGGATGATATTCTTGAAGAAACTGGGCAAAGATGGCAAAGTTTAACTCAAGATCAAAAAATGGCTACTGCGCAGACTGTAGCAGGTGTCCGTCAATATAATCAATTTATTACATTGATGGATAATTGGGATTTTATGGAGAAAAATCTTGAAGTTTCTAGACAAGCTTCAGGAGAATTACAAAGACAACAAGATACTTTTGCAGAAGGGTGGGAAGCTGCAAGAAAACGTGTTAAAGCAGCTTTTGAAGATATATATAGCAAAATATTAGATGATGATTTCTTTATTGAATTAAATAATGGTTTTGCTGGATTTTTAGGGGTTATTTCAAACACTATTGATGCTCTTGGTGGGGTAAAAGGTGTTTTATCTGGAATGGGAGTTTTAATAACTCAGATTTTTGGTAAAGATATTGCTAATACTATAGACAAATTTATTTATAATATGCAAAATTCTCAAAAAATAGCAGAAAAAATGGTAGAGGATACTATGAATGCTATGTCTATTATGAATAAATCTGGTTCTATGGGTGAAACATACGAAAATTTATTGCAACCTCAACAAGCATATATTGATAATGTAGAAAAAATGTCTGAATTAGAAAAAAGTATGGTTAATACTTTACTTGAAAGACATTCTGCCGAGGTTGAAAATTTAGCTACTATTCAACAAGAAGCTGAAGAAATATCTGAAGCTACGGAGAAAGAAAAACATAGAGCTGAATTTTTAGCTAAAACAAAAGGTGTTAATATTGATTCTGAAATACAAAGCTATGAAAAAGCTGTTAGAGCAATATATGACTATGATGATGCTATAGATAAGGCTATTTTAGCTGATCAGCAGTTGGAAGATGGTGTTATTTCAGAAACTGAGTATATAGAAATTTTAGCATCTGCTTTTCAGAAAGTTGATACCGAAGGAACTTATTTTAGTAATGATATACAAAAAGCTTTTAATACTTTAAAGTCTGGAGAAGCAGATATTGATGAAGTTAGAGAAAGTTTAGCCTTTTTAATGCAAGAATTTGAAAAAGGTAATCTAGATGAGAATGCTTGGAATGGACTTAAATCGGCAGCTGAACAAGCTGGAATAAGCATAGAAGGTCTTAGAGAACAAATTGATGCAAATATAGATTCTACTTATAAAGCAGAGCAGGCTCAAGCTCAAATGTCACAAAGAACTAAAGAGTTAACTACTTATATTAATAATTTAGGTTCTGCTCAAATGACTGCAGGACAAGTAATTGTTCAAACAGCCAATATGATTTCTTCTCTGTCCATGGCAATGAATAATCTTAAAGGTCTTAAAGATATTTGGACCGATGAAGATAAATCAATTGGAGATAAAATTCTTGCTACTATGACTTCTTTAGCTATGGTTGTACCTATGGTAACTATGGCTTTTAAAGACCAGGCAGCGACTAAAGTAATTTTAAATATAGCTAAATTAGCTGGTGCTAAAATTACTGTGGCAGAAGCTACTGCAGAAGAAGTTGCAGCGGGAGCTGCAGCCAAGAAAGTTGTGGTTGAAGCAACAGAAACTTCAGGCATTATTGCAAAAACTGCAGCAACTATTGCACAGACTGCAGCAAATTATGGAATGATTGCTTCTATTGGCATTCTTATGGGCGCCTTAGTTGCAGTTACTGCCATAATTGCAACAGTTGTAGTAGGTGTAAAAGCTTTAATAGATGCCTATAATGCTGATGCAATTGCTGCAGAGAATGCTGCAGAAAGAGCCAAAAAACTAGGTGAGGAATATGATGAACTAAAAAATTCTTATGATGATTTAATTTCATCTTTAGAAAACTACCATTCTGCAAAAGATGCTTTAGATGAATTAACTGAAGGCACAACAGAATGGAGAGATGCTGTATTTGATTTAAATAATCAAGTTTTAGAACTATTAGATAAATATCCAGAATTAGCTAAATATATTCATAATATAGATGGTGAATTAATCATAGATAAAGCTGGAGAAGATTTATTTAAGAAAAGTCAACAAGAAGAATTAAATAAAAAATTAAGTGAAAAACTTAGTGCTAATATTTATAGTAAACAAGCTGATACAAAAAGTTTGTCTACAAACCTTTCAAGAGATACTTGGGGTACTAATAAAGATGGAAATTTAGGACTCTTAATATCTTCAGATGATGCTCAATCTATTGCAAAAGCTCTTAGCGATAATGAGAATGCTCTTGAGTTAAATACAAAAGAAGGAGCAGAAAATCTCGCTAAAGCAGCAGGGATTACAGTAGAAGCTGCTCAAGCAGTTTTAGATAATCCGAATTTTAAAACTTTTGCAGAATCTGTTCAAACTAATGCAGATGCTATTGGAACATATACAGAGCAATTAAAAGAAAGTTATTTAGATACACATGAAGAATTAAAAGATTCTCCTTTTGGGGATTTAATAGCTGAATTTGCCGCAAACAAAGAACCTGAAAACGAAGGAGCGGTAGGCGATTTAGAAACCTTTAAAGATAAATATGATTGGGCTAGTTGGATTCCAGGAATGCAGACTGTTATAGAATCTTTTGATGATTCTATTGAAATGTATAAAAATTTAACAGATGATCAAGTAGAAGCTTTTAAAGGATTTTTAGAAAAAATTCAAGATATTCCAAATTTAAAAGATGCAATTGAGCCAATTGGGAAAATTTTGAATAAAGAAACTATTGCTGATAATTATACAAAAAAAGATATTGAAGGATTACAAGCAGTAAATTATAAAGATTTAAGGCTTACTTCAGATCAAGAAAAATTATTTAAAATTGATGAGGATTCATGGAATACATTAGTTGAAAGAGCAAACGATAATTTTGAGAGAGCTATTTCAACTTTATTTAATAATATTCCTGATGATATAAAAAATGCTTATCAAAGTATTAATACAGATGATTTATCTGTTGAAGCAATGAAATCAATTAGAGATTTGCTTTCCGCGTCATTTGCCCGAGGAGATAAAGAAGGCTTGGCTAATACTACTCGAGTATTACAGCAATTAACCGCAGATCAATTAAGTGAATTATCTGAAACATTCAAAACTGCGATAAATAGTGATTTTGGTGAAGCTCAATCTTTAATAACAGATAAATTTAAAGAATTAGGTATTAATATACCTACAGATCAGTTAAATTCTTTTATTGACTCTTTAAGGCGTTTGGATGAAGATGTTCTTGATACTCAGCAAGATATTGACCAGCTTGATATTGCAAAGAAAGTTGCGGGAGGTACTGATACTATCAGTGCTGAGGATTATGAGAAATTAACTGATGCTGGTAAAAGATATTTTATGCAAATGCTTGATGGCACTTATAAATTAGTTGGAAGTGCTGAAAAGTTTAAGGAAGAAAGCCAAGAGGCTTTAATAGCTAAAACTAAAGCTAATATTGATCTTTTAGAAAATAAAAAGAAAAGATTAAATACTTTAGAAGGTTATGATTTTGAATCATTATCTAACACCGTTAAAGGGGATCTTAGATATAATGGTTCAACTCTTGAAACTAGTCCGCATCTCAATCCAGAAGATGCTAAAATAGTTCAGCAACAAATTAATTTAATTCAGCAATTAGGTGATACTTCAGATGAAACTCGCCTTAAAGTTCAACAATGGATAGAAGCTTCTAGACAGAATACTTTTACTAAAGAAATGTTAGAAGATATAGGCGATGAGGTTTCAAAATTAACTGATAAATATCCTAATTTATCAGATGCTATTGAAGAAACTAATGCTAAGATTCAGCAGCAGCGTATCGCTATTGCAATGACTGCTACTTCCATGAGAGAACTTGATGAATTATTAAAAGAAGGTTCTATTAATCAAGAAGCTTATGATTATGCTTTATTGCAATTACATAATGCAGAAAGAATGGAAGATATAGATGGTGAAGAAGTTAAGAACTATTCTAATTATCTTCAGGATTTAGCTGAAACTACAGAAAATGCTAAAATTGGCACTGAAAAATTATCCGAAGAATTAAAAGATAATAGAGATGTTGCAGAAGATATAACTATTCAGATCGCCCGCATGAATGGGGCTGTTGAGACTTTAGCTGATAATTGGAAAGAATGGTCGAAAATCTTAAGAACTAGTTCTATTGGTTCTGAAGAATATTATCAGGCTCAATTAGGAGTTAAAAAAGCATTAGCAGATTTATTTGATGTATCTGAAGATTATATTAGTCTAGAGTTAGTTGATGAATTTGCTAAAGATGAAGAAGCCATGAAGCTGATGGCTAAAGCAGCAAAAGGTGATGGCGATGCAATTGATCAATTAAGAGAAAAAGCCTCCGCAGATATAATTGCTAAAATTAAATTAGATGATAATGTAGATGCGAGTGAATTTGATTCAATTTGGAAAAATATTCAAGATATAATTGATGATCATTCAAGTGATTTTAATGTTGCTGTTGGTGCTGAAATTAAAAATGAATCTTTTATTGATGCTTTAAATGATATGGTAAGTAAAGCAGGGCTTTCTGTTGATCAAATTAATACTGTTCTTTCTTCAATGGGGTATGAGGCTCAATTTGAAGCTGATGATCAAGTAATGCAGACTAAAGTTCCTGTTATTACTAAAACCCATACAGTAGTACCAGGTGAACCTGTTATGGGCAAAGGTATGCGCTATAACGGTACTGATTTAGAAGAATATACATATGAAATGGGTACAACTTGGACAGAAACAGAAGAAGTAACAAATGTAGGAGAATCTGTACAGGATGTTTCAGTTCCAGCATGGGCTTTGGGAACAGTGGTTCCAGGAAAACCTGCAAAGAAGCCAACTATTAAAGCTGTTCATAAAAAAGCCAATGGCTCTGCTAATAATTTTTCTAAAGCTAATCCTGGTGGAAAAGCTCCGGGTAAGAAGAATGGTAATAAGGGCAAAAAGGGTGGAAGCAAACCTAAAAAACAACAGACGCCGCGATACAGTGATGAATTTGATCGCTATTGGCAATTAAATCAAACCATTAAAAAGACCTCGGAAGCTTTAAATGAATTGGGTAAAGCACAAGAATATGCTTTTGGAAATGAAAAGATTAAGAATATTGAAAAACAAAATGCTTTACTTCAAGTTCAGCTTAAAAATGTCAGAGCTTTACACAAAGCACAAGAAAAAGAACGTGATAAAGAATTAAAGAAAGTTGGTAAAAAGAAATATGGTGCTAAATTTGATAAAGATGGTTATCTTTCAAATTATAACACTATTACTCATAAAGAATTAAAACGTTATACTAAAGCTCTTAAATCTGGAAATGAAAAAACTATTGATGCAGCTAAAACGAGATTTGATGCATTTAAAAAATGGTTAAATCGTTATGAAAAATTAACTCAGGATGAATTAGTCAATTCTAAAGAACAAATTCAAGAGATTCTTCGTCAAATTGTCGAAGGAAATGTTGAGAAAATTCAGACTAAGATTCAATTTGATGTTGATACAAGAGATGCAAAACGTACTTGGGATAAATTCTTAAAAGATATAACTAATGGATTAAAAAATGTATTTTCAGCTTTTAAAGGTTACAGTTTCTTTAAAGATGCTTTAGATAATGATATTAAAACAGTTAAAGATAGAGCTAAAGATATTAGAAAAGCAAAAGAAATGGCTAATAAATATGATGCTATTTCAAAAGATGAAAAGAGTTGGAAAAAATATATAAAGAATACAAAAGAAAAAGATCGTATTGCTTCCTCTAGGTCTGAAGCTCAAAAGTTCGCTAAAGAATGGAAAGAAAAAGTTGAGGACTTAGGCGGGGACGCCATGTCCGCACTTGAAGATGGATTGAATCAATTCGTTGGCTATATTCAAGAGTTTGGTGAACAATTAGATTATGTAAATAATCAGTTTAAAGAACAACAAGATATTATAAATTATAATAAAGAGTTAATTGAATTAACTTATGGTGATAAAGCTTATGATTTAATGGGCGATTACTATAAAACTGAAACAACTTTCTTGGAAAATAAAAAAGCTTCATTAGAAGAACAAAGATCAACTTATGAAGAAATTTGGAAGAAAGATGCGGAGGTCCAGGCTGCAGCAGGAATAACTTGGGATCCTAATGACATCTCTACTTGGTCTAAGGCGGGAGTTGAAGCTTATAATAAGATGATTTCCGCGTCGAGTGAGTTAAGAGATGTTAATCTTGAATTAGTTAAGACTCTAAAAGAAGATTATCTAAATATAGTTAATAAAATTGCAGATGAATATGAAAGACTTGTTACTGGAGGTCTTTCTCTTGATGATGCTTCGGATCAGTGGGAGAGACTTAAAGAAGAAGCTGAACATTATTTAGATACAGTTGAAAGAACTTACCAAGTTCAGACTTTGATGAATAAGTTTGATCAAAGCATTCAAGAAACCAAATCTATAAAAGCGGCTAAGCAATTAACTGAATTAAGGGCAAAAGAATTAAAATATTTAAGTGAGAAAAATAAACTTACTAAATATGATTTGGATGCAGCTAATGCTAGATATAATATTGCTTTAAAAGAAATTGCCTTACAAGAAGCTCAGAATAATAAGAACACTATGAAACTTACTCGTAATGAGCAAGGTAACTGGGCTTATCAATATGTGGCTAATCAAGATGATGTTAAATCTAAACAACAGGATTTAATGGATGCTACTAATGATTACTATGAGTTGGCTAAATCTCATTATACTGATTCTATCGGCGATATGATTAAATTAGAACAAGAATACGTGCAAAGACTTAAAGAAATTAATTCTACAAGATTTGAAAGCGAAGAAGAATATCAGAGAAAATTAGATGAACTTGAAGAATGGCATAATAATAAGAGAAAACGTATTGTTGAAGAAAATTCATTATATCAGCAAGATATGATAATTGCGGGAACTGGTGTCCTTAAAGAGCAGTATGACATTGATAAAGCAGCTTTTGAAAAATTAAATACAGATAAATTAGGATTTATTCAAGATTTAAAAACTAATGGAATTACTGAATTTAGTGAATTATTTGATAAATTTGGTGGTTATGCTGAAGGTGCTGGAACTAGAATGGTAACTGCACTTATTAATAATGAGACTGGAGCAATTCCTCAGATTAGTAAAGGATTGGAAGGTTTAATTAAATCCGCAGGAGAGTATCTCTTAACTGGAAAAGATAATAACCTTGTTGGAATATTTAATTCAGCTGGTCAAAAAATTATTAATAATTGGAGAACAGATCCTCAAGGAATTGAAGAACAAATTAAAGCTAGTTATAATGCTTTAAATACTAAAGCAAAAGAAGTTAGTGATAAGATTATTACAATCACTGGTGGAAAAGAAGGCATTAAAGGTGCTTTTGATGCCGCTGCAACTGCAGCTGGAAAATTAAATACTCAGACTAAGAATTTCTGTAACACAGCTAAGTCAAATCTTCCGGGTATTATTACACAAATAAAAAAATTAGCAAAAGCTTATCAGAGTGTAACAAGTGCGGTAAAAACCACAAAACAAGCTGTAATTGATTTAAATAAACAAGTTAAAAATGTTAAAACTCCTTCAGTTGCTAAAGATACTAAACCTGAATCTTATACTGTTAATACAAGCAGTTCTAGTAGTAGTAGTAGTAGTAGTAGCGGGGGTGGCAAAAAAGGAACCACAACACCAAAGATTCAAACTAAGAAGAAAAAAGCTAGTGATGATGGCTATAGAATTGGAATTACTAATTATACTTATACAATCATTGATAGAAATGGTAAAGTTATTTACAACTTAGGTGTTAGCACTACTGCGAAGAATGCAGCTTCAAAAGCTAAAAAAGCAGCAAATAAATGGGCTAAAAAAGATAAGAAATATTCTGGATTTAAAACTGGTGGTTATACTGGAGATTGGTCATCTATAAATGGTTTAGATGCGGAAGGTGGAAAACTTGCTTTCTTACATCAAAAAGAATTAGTATTAAACAAAGAAGATACTAAAAATATGCTTGATGCAGTAAGTGCTATTCGTGATATTAAAGACTTAAATAGTTCGATTTCAAAAACTATTTCTGAATCACTTGGTAGTATTATTCTTAATGCAACACAGACTATGAAATCTGGTACGATAGGAAATACAGATAAAGATAAGTCAGAAAATATTGTTATTGAGAATATTAATGCCGAGTTCCCTAATGCAGAAAATGTGAATGAAATTAGAGAGGCTATTATGAGTTTACCTCAGCTTGCAAGTCAATATGTAAGTCGAAATCTGAAATAACAAGATTGCGGGAGGTGGTTAATCCATTTCCCGCATTTTTTTGGTCTAAAAAGATTAATAATTTTATTTATTTTTTGATATTCTATATAAGAGAAAAAAGGAGGAACTTGTATAATGAGCGCAGGATTATCAGAAAGCCTTTTAGATGGTTTTTCTATTATAGCTAACAGTGCTGTGTCTAATAGTTCTAATGATATAACAATAGAATGTGAAATCACTAGAATTATTGATTCCGCAAAAGGCATTTATACTGTTCAATATACAGAGAATAAGTTCACCGCAAATGCTCTCAATGGTGCTTCTTATGCTATTGGTGATTCTGTGTATGTACTTATTCCACAAGGTAATTTTTCAAATACTAAAATTATTTTAGGTCTATCGCGGGCGGCGGTTCTGCGATCTGAAAATCAGGAAATAGATTACCACAACGAGATCAGTGATAATTTGTTGACTAATATTGCAGATGTTGAATTATGTACTTATCATAGTGAAACTAAGGCGTTAAATTTCGATGATGATTTTATTGGTGCAATTTTGGCAAATTATCAACATTTTGAATTAAAGTGCGATGTAAAAACAAATATTGTAGACCTCGCACAAAGAGTTAATGGTAATTATGGTATCAAGATCAGTATCCCGGTTATTGATGAATTAGGAGTTCAGAGTACAATAGAGAGAGCTATTGATATTTATAATATGAATGGTGATGTCTATAATTTTGAGGATTTTATTACTCAAAGATTGTATTTTGATTGCGATGGAACAAAGTATGATTCTTCTAGGAGAATAGGTGTTTCCGCATTTGTAACTAATTTCAGACAG
>Ga0326513_10002043_pt1 | contig 15080 bp, 13 predicted proteins | sample 2_2465_0518_D_FD_203654 | JGI IMG/M metagenome (GOLD analysis project Ga0326513, IMG submission 203654) | Bovine rumen microbial communities from UC Davis, California, United States - 2_2465_0518 | ecosystem: Host-associated > Mammals > Digestive system > Stomach > Rumen | place: USA...
ATGTGCAACGCCGTATACTAGATAATTATTGCCGCTACTATCATGCACAATCGAGCCGTATTGCCCATTCCTTCCATGTGCTCCGACGCCATTTATAGACATCATATTTTGATACGGCGTGATGCGGTCATCGTGGTTCGCTGAAGTCACTACACCGCCCAAAATTCCGTAATCATCCTCGGCGTAAATGTGCGCCTGTGTCCCGCTGACGGGTTCGTGATGCGTTACAACGGTATCAACTAATGAGCCTTTAGAATATGTTTTTGCGACTTCTTCGGACAGGAATTTCCTTCCGTCCTCCAATGTCGAATATGTGTATGATGTTATGACAGTTTCATCGCCGTGTTCCACCGTAGTTTCCTCTACTAAATTATCCTCGCCATACGTTGCTTCTCCCCCCTCGTCTCCTGCAGGATTATAGGGGTCTTGGTCGAATTCACTCCAATCGTTGTAATACGGTTTTACCTCAGTTTTACTCCATGGCGTACTGCCCCATGTCGTCCGCATGAGCCGCTTGGTCGTAGTATGCACAGATAGCTTTTGCCCGTCCAAATTGACGACATTTGTTTCATGTCCACGCTGTATGACGTAAATAGTATTGTCGCGCATATAGCAGTTAATCATCAGCTGCGGAATTCGCGAAGTCCACCCGAATAATTCCTCTATCAAGCCCGCATAGTTTGTTCCAGAAGATACCTCTGTATTAAGCGTAGAGATATAATCGTCAAACTGCAATGAAAGCCCCTTCCCTAAAGCCGCCGCTATTTCCGATATATGAGCACTAGCAGGGGCAGACGGAATCGCTTTTAATTCTGCTTCTTCATAGTCCGCATCGCTTGGTATTGCGCCGCCCTGTTGGCGCAGATATTCGAGATATTCTTCCGTCCATTCCCACTTGCTTTCAGGGATTTTATACGCCATCTGCTTGTATAGAATCTCGTCAATATCGCAAGTTAAATGACAAGTTTCAATAACGCCCCTGGTCGTCGTTTCTTCCACTCTGCCGCGAATAACGTAATCCAAATATTGCAAGTTTACATCATCCATAATATTCACGTTTGCCGCGTATGTAAAAGTAATATCATCCGTAAGCTGCTGCTCTTGGATTGAAATCGTACAGCTTTGAATCAGTCCATTATTTTCTGCGGGCGGGAAAACGCTTTGGCTCGGGTCGTGGTCGGGGTCGTATGCGGGCGGAATGTACTCAGGAACGACGATGTTATGCCGCAGTTTGCGGAAAATGTCTGCTAAATAATTTATCGTTGCATATACTTCTCGCTCTGAATCTAAATCGAGCAGAATCGAGCGCACAGTTTCCCACTCGCGGTCAAAGTTGGCATCGACGTAATTGCCTACTTTCCGCTCTGCATCCGCGTATATATTTACTATGCCGCCTAGCGTTCTTTCGCAGTCCACCTCAAGACTGACACTTTCGACAATGTTTCTTTCAGCATCGAAGCCGAAAATGTTCGCAATAGAAACATCACGAATCAGGTCAACGATAAGCGTTTCAGCGAAGCCACTACTTACAATTTGCCGCACTAAATCTACAGCAAACAAGGCGGAATGTACAATGTTTCTTTCCGCGTCTAAAGCGATAGTTTTCCAAACGTTTTCGGTCAGCCCAATTTGACGATTACTGATAATAACATTCGAAAACAGATTCGAATTGTTATCGCTTTGCATATAAAAACTGCTGAAATAATCGCCGTCGTTGACATTGCCTTTATAGATAAGTCCTTGCGACTGAAAATTATCGGAATAGTATTTTACTCCGTCAATCCACAACTCGATATAGCCATCCGTTGCATCAGACACCATGTGCAAAAGATAGGTCTTGCGTGTCCCTTGGGTAATTGTCCCCGCAGGCTTTACGTCAACCGACAGCGGCCCATTGATATAGCAAACTAGGCTCGTCGTGCTATTCATACGAGCGATGCCTGTATCTTTGCTATCCTTGCGGTCATATACCCGCCATTTAGCCGTCCCTGTGTAATATAAATCCCATTTTGCCCACAGTTCTTTCGTCGCGGGGATGCCGAAACAGCCCTCACGCCCAGGCTGCCAGAATGCCGAGCGGATGTCGGATTTTTCGGCGGGAAGATTGTTGACCGTGTTTCCCGATACCGTGAGCAGGTCTGCTGTGCCGTAGTTCTCATATCGCCAGGATTTATCAACGACACGTTCTGTATCTAACAAGAACGATGCAGATGCTATTATTTCGCGCTGAATGTCTGCAAGATAATCGACATTTATCCGAGTAATTGCATTATCGTCAAACCACAGCGGAGAATTCGAAATGACGACATTCGAGAAGAACGTCCCTGCGCCGTCTGATTGCAAATAGAGGTTTGAAAAATTGGTGCCGTTGTTGACTTCGCCAGTGTACGCATACAAAAGACCGCCGTCGTCCGTGTATGCCTCAACTAGGCCGTTGGATGAATCTGCAATCATATGCAGTATGACAGTTTGCAGGGCGTTTATTTTCGCTTCATTTGCCTCGGGAAAATCGCGTTTACTTGTACCGCGATTAAAAAACGAAATATCCCCGTTAGTCTGCGCAGTTATTCCTGTGTTGTTCGAGCCGTATCGCTCGTAAGCCCGCCAGCGATTCACACCATCGAAAAACACATCAAACTTTATCCAGACTTCTTTCAACGATGCTACATCAAATATCTTCGTTTGCGTAGTCTGGTAAAATGCTTTACCTGTCTTGCTCTGAGTGGCGGGCAGATTGTCTAATTGTACCGCCGTGGTCGTGTTAATCAGGGTGTCGATTTCACCGATATTTTCATACCGCCACTCGGTCGCAGGGGTTTTTGCCAGTCTTATAATGTCGGGGTAAAACTCGATGTTATTATAAAATGCCGCATCAGGGGGCGTGAAGTTTCCGCTCCACAATTCTATCCCGTCATAAAATCGAAATTCGTCTATTGTCCCGACAAATCCAGAATACCCGATTTTTACATCAAAAGTCCCCCTCGTGTATTTAGGTGCGCCGCTATAATTACACACTTGCACCCCGTCAACGTATAACTGCAAATACGATGTACTTGTTGCGCTGTATCGGTAAATAAGCGCAATATGCGCAGTCCTGCCCACCGTGGTGACCGTTGTCGCTCTATACGTCCCCCCATTATTCACGGTTACCCCTGCCGAGCTATTCGCCCAAAATTCAAGCGTATTCGCGTAAATATTGGCCGTACTGCGCTTTAGCGATACAAGCGAATAGCCGTTGGTAGGATTAACAATGTCAAGTACACGTCCACCACTCACCGTGGAATTGTCCATTGTTACCCAACCGTCAAGCGTAAAACTCTGTCCGCCGAGTTGCGCGGTCATTGACAAGCGTTCCCCTGACAGCTGCAACGCTTTGCCATTGAGTGCATTCGTTTCTGAAATAGTCGGAGTGCCGCTTACCATCCAGGTATTATCGGCAATAAAGTCTTTAGTTGCTGATTCGTCAAAGCGTAGCCACGACCTCAAATATTTATTGCTGATATTCATTCACGCTACACCGCCTTAAAATTTTAGGAATTAGCCGCCGCAATAACAGTCTGCACTTGCAACGACACACTTCTATCCGTGCTCGGCGATTCCGTATCTACGCTACTAGCTTTCGCGTAAAAAATTACGTTTGCATTCGTGATTGCGCTAGAAATTGTGATGCTATCCGCAAACGTGCCGTCCTCGGTCATGCACAGTTTCCACCTGTCATTAGTATCGCCGTTGTCAGAAATGACGGTATTGCCCGTGGTCGTATACCCTGCTTCAGTCCGAATCGCAAGTTTAACTGTCTTGCTCTCGTTCAGTGATGCGTCTAAACTTACTGTAATAGGGGCAGTATAAGCCCCGCCAGTAGATACCGCAGTACCGTCCGTGCCGCCCGCGGTCGGGTTATTCTGATACACGTTGATGTATGCATTTGCCATTTTTATTTCCTCCTTTTATCTCGGGAAAATCTTCGCATGAAGTGTTAAATCCGAATCATGTCCATTTCCGAAGGCTGTCGGGGATGATGCGCTCCCGCTTACTCTCGCATAAAATATTGTGTTAACGTCTGTTATTCCGCCCCGCGAAACTGCGTTTTCCCATCTAGCCGCCAACGTGGGATTGTCAACAGTTAAACGCCACGGCCCGTAAACTGGGACGGAAATGCCAATGCCGCCATCCACCGCAAAGCCTTCCTCAAGCCGAACCGCCAGCTTCACTAGTTTGTAGTATGTCGAGTACCTCGTATCGACTAAATCGGGAAAACTCACATCAAACAGCACAGATAGCGGAGCAGAAAAAGAGCCGTCTGAGCTTATAGCAAAACCGTCTTTCTCGCCCTCGGTCGGGTCGCCCGCATAGATATTTATATACGGATTTTTCGCCATACTCACACCCGCCATATCTCGAAATCTACTAACACATAACGATGGAATCGTGGGAAGTATTTATATGACTTGAGCACTATTCGGCATCCTTCCCATTCTGCCCCTGATTCGTCCGTGAACGTGACTTTTTGCCTTGCCGTCCATAATGCTACAATTTCCATAAAATTTTCCCAGGAGAATAACGCCGAAACTGTGAACGAATCCCCGCTGGGGACGTACCCATAATCCTGCACAACGTTGCCGTTAATCAACGGGATTTTTTCAACTCTATCGTCAATGTTATATTGGCAACTCTCAGGCGTTCGATAACTTTCAATATCGTTTATTTTCACTTTCATGTTATCGCCCCCTTGTCAGTTTGCAAAGCTGGCATTAATCCTGCTTGTAGCCTGCTCCACCGCCGAAGTTACGCCCCTAGCGACATCATTAGTAATGTCGTCCGTGAGTTGTTTCCGCATGGCATTGTCAAAGACATACGCGCCGCCCAGGTCTACATTGATGGTCGGATTGACATTGATTGGCGGCGGGGTTTTATCTTGCTGCTGAATCGCCCCGAGTATCTGCTGCAAGTTTGCATTTACCTGCGGCACTTCGCTGTTAATCTGCCCGAGTATGCCCGTGACCTGCTCGTTATTAGTCGCCATTACACTCGTTAATTCTGATGTATCAAGGCCACCTGTACCGCCCCGAATCATATCAAGCCCCCAATTATTTGCCGACTTCATCGCTTTTTGAAAACCGAGCACTTCCTGCATATCCGTAGATTCCCAGGGGTCAACTCCCGCTTCTTTCATCATCGCCCTGCGAAGTGCTCTGACAGCTTCTTTTTGGCGGTCAGCGGTGTCGCCCTTTTGCCACAAATATCCCGCACCACCCGTGTCAATCTGCCCCGCCATCGCCCTGCGATAAACGTCCAGATATTTCTTTTGCGACGTGAACATATTTTTTACGGAATCATTGACAGCATCTTTCTTTTGTTGCTCGGCTGCCCTGGTCGCCGTGACCTCATCCAGCCCTTTTTTTATCCAGGCTTTTTTCTCTCTCTCAATCTGATTTAATCGTTGAGTGAGTGAATCGGCATAAATCCCATCTAAGTATTGAGCAGTTTCGTTCGCCATCTGCTCGATAACTTTGTTCTTTTTCAGTTCTGCTTCTTGTGCTACAAGGGCAGGGTCGGCTCCTTTTTTCAGCGTATCTTTTGCCGCGTTTTCAATGTCAAACAGATTTCCCGCATACTCACTATGCGACAGCTTGTAGATGCTTTTTTCGAGTGCTTCATTGGCTTCTTTGGCTTCTTTGGCGGCATCTTTCATGGCTTTTTTTATGTCGTCCGCTACCTTTACCCACGCCGCCGCTTCGGTACCGCCCTGCTCGATAGATGCATCGACCTTATCCTTGATTGCCGAAAGCTGCTCTTTTAATTTCTCGCTTGTAGTATTTGCCAGATTCGCTTCTAGGTCTTCCCTGACTTTTGCCCCTTTTTCTTCCAGTTTTACAATTTCGCCTACGCTGTTTTGCGTGAGTGTAACACGTTGCTTTTCCCATTCCTCCTGAGCCTTTTTTTGTTCTTCGATAATTTCGAGCCGCTTTTTGGCAGCTGCCTTTTCCTCGGAAGAAGTAAACAGATTCGCCCATCCTGCGAAGATTGTTTCGCCCGCATTTGCACCCACGGCCCCGCCAACGGCTGCCCCTGGCACTCCGCCATACATCCCACCGACGATGCCGCCTGCGATTGTGCCTAAAGTCTTACCTCGGCTTACATGGTCGCCATATCCGAGTTGTTTTAATATCTCAAGGTCTTTCGAAGATGCCCCAACCTCGCCAATGGCTTTTTTTACGTCCCCGAGAATAGACACCAACGACACAAATGTCGATGCAAGCCCGCCTACCGCCGTACCTGCCGCGCTGCCAAATTCCTTTATACCTTCCTTGTTGTCCTTTATCAACTGGGCAAATTCTGCAAATCCTGCCGTTATTTCGGGCATAAGTTCTGCTGCTACGGGCATAAGAGCCTGCCCTATTGCTCCCGTCAATTGCCCCGCTTGCATCTGCATCGCTTGCCACTCAATATATAATTCGTGCGCTTCTTTCGGGTCTAAAAGTCCCGTTCCTTTTATGCGCGAAACAATTTCCATGTTCGTCGCATAGTCCTGCAAAAGCGGGATAAGTGCTGCCCCTTTTGCCCCCAAAACATTCGTTACGAATTCTGCTTCACGCCCACCCTTTACAGCTTTTTGATACGCTCCCGCAAGTTGCGATAACTGCTGTTCGTACGACAGCAAATTGCCGTTTGTATCTGTGAGAGAAAAGCCAAATTCGCCCATCGCCAACGATAACGAATTCTGGGTTTTTGCCGCCGCCAGGGCTTGTTTGTCAAGGCGGGCAAAAATTGGCACGACGGAATCAATGTCAACACCCGACAGCCTAAAAACTTTTGACAGCTTAGATGCTTCGGCGGTCGTGGTATGCAGACGGCTCGACAGCTTATAAAGGTCGTTCCCTGCATTCATTGCTTTATCGGTCAGCGCGAAGATTCCTGCACCCGCCGACACACCCGCTACAATGCCCGTAATCGCCCCGTTTAGCTTCGATATTGCCCCGACTGTACTTGTGATTTTCCCCTGGGCATTTTGAGCCGCAGAGGTCAGTTTTCCGAAAGCCCCCGTGGATGCTTGTGCCGTCTTGCCTAATTCCGCATTTGCCTGGGCAATTTGTGCTTTTAATTGCTCTATGTCCCGCATCTGATAAAGCCGTTTTGTATCTACTCCGCGGGTGAGGGCATGGTCGCCACCATAATTAAAGGCGTTGGCTTCGTACGCCCTATTAAGCATATCTAGCTTTTTTTGCTGTATTGCCAATTCGTCCGTCAATGCTTTTTCTTTGGCTTTGAGAGCATCGACATATTTTCCTGCTGTTTCGAGTTTGGTTACATCAATATCGGCTTGTAGCTGTATTTGTTTCGCTTCGCTGTTAAGGCGGGAAATTGCTTGTCGTACGGTTTGCCCTGCGGTCTGGAATCCCAATTCAAGGTCGGCAACATCCAAGCCCAACGAAAGATATAACGAATCGACTTCCGTCCCCATCGAATCTTTTGACTTTGCCATTTTTTCACCTCACAATACATCCTCGATATTAGCGAGATTTTTCCCTGCTTCTATCTTCTCCATCACACACAACTGGTCGAGTAAAATACTCAAGTCAGTTTCGTCAATCTCTTTTATAGTCCATCCGTAGCCGTCTTGATACCTGGCATACAGCTGCAAAACCTGCTCATACGGGGAAAGCGTTATGGGGCATCTTTCCCCGCTTCTGCGTTTTTTGGGAGTTTTTTTAGCTTTTCGTTTACGATGCCGATAACATAGGTGGCAGATTCGACGTATTTCGGCAAAACATCTGCGGGGTCAATATCATCCACCGAATCCAGTCCATACATTTCTTTAATCATTTTCGAGTGTTCGTCCATAAGGGCGATAATTCCCCATTCACTCTTATCGACTTCATCGTATTGCGCCACGCTCCGCCACATCTTCATCGTAGGTCGTGGCAGTTCAATTTCCCGCCCATCTATAAGCGTGATTTTCGGGACACTTCTTTCTTTCGTCTCCATTGTTATTTCCTCCTTTTTTCAAAAAGGGGCAGGATAAAAACCTGCCCCCCTTTTCATTGTTTAACTCTCCATGCTGCTGTACCATGCCGTAATCAGCGATGCACTTTCCGTATTATCGCTATCTGCGACACGTTTCCACTCGCCGTCGTATTCCCTGGCAACGAAACGACCTTCAAGGCGCGGCGTAGTAAACTGCACCGATTCGCCTTTGGTCTGAATTGTTTCCTGTGTGGGCGAAAACTTTCCTTTCAGCAACTTAACGTAACGGGTTTTTCCGTTGTGCTTGTTGCTTTCGAAAGCCAGCCCTACATACGGGGCGACGTCACTCGCTTTCGCTACAAGCTGCTTTGTAGTTCCGTCTACTGTATGCCCGAGAAGTTCTGCCATATCTTCGAGCGACAGGTCAGCGGATTCAATCGTAACGGAAATTTCCGTCATGGAAGAATCCGTAGCGAAAGGGGCATCATCGCCGTAAAGAGTGCTGAACGAAATCGACGGGTTTATATCGACCTGGATTGCGCCCGCAATCTTCTTCATCGTGCCGTAAGTAATGCCCGAAGATGTATCACTAGATACAGGGGCATAGTAAAGATTTTTAAGTCCTACGGTCGCCATTCTGCATTCACTCCTATTCTATAATCTGCAATCAGGATTTTTTTGCCGTCCTCAACGTATGGGGTCGTTTGTATGCGCCGAAAGCCCTGCCCTGTCATTATCCCATTCACGGCCCTGTAAAGGTCGCTGTACTGCCCGTCATTCGTAACGATATGTACCCGCATTGTAACTGCGTGAGTAATTTCTACATCGTCCCCCGATATAACGGGAACATCCGACAGAACGGAATAAACGACAATCGGGTAACGCTCCCTTTTATCGCTAGGGGCTTGTAGATGGAACACGGATGCCGCCCCTTTGGGCAGCATCGCCAGAAAGTCAGCATTTTCGACCATCGCCGTATAAACAGCGGTTTCAATTTCTACGGTTTCCATGCTATCCCCCCTTGCGTATTGCCGCCTGTATCGCTTCGGTAATTTCCCTCTTTATATCCTGCTTATTTGCATCTAATGCAGGATATAAAAACGGGCGATTTACCCTGGGCGAGAATTCCACAATCTGCCCATATAAGAAGCCGTCCTCAGATTTTGCATCCGCTGAAATCTGATATACAGTCGCATTCTTGTTCGGCTCGGATTTGATGGAATCTTTCAACGCCCCAGGCTTTACACCTTTCGCAAAATATGTCTTTCCGTTTTTCTTGTGTCCCTCATAGACGGGGCATCTATTTTTCGCATCCTGCACCACTTTATCGGCTGCCACTTTCAGGGCATCTTTTGCCGCTTGCAAAACGTGCTCGCCGAGGTCTTTCAGATGCTTTTCCGTTTTGCCTGTGCTAATGTATCCACGCGAAAAACTGCTCGCTTTGTAGTTATTCCGCCGCCCCATCAGTAACCACCTCAACGCAATCGAGAACCGTCCACATCTTGCGGCTCTCTGCATCATACGGCGTGGCAGTAATCCGAAGTCTTTTCCCTCGCCAGCCGACAATATCATCGGGCAAAATATCATCCCGATAACGTACAACAATCCGATAATGTATCGCGGCAGTTCGCTCAATGCCCCCATCTGATAGTGGGGCATTCATAGGCAAAACTTTCGCCCATATTTCGGCTCGAATTCTTTCCTCACTCACAAGTATATCCCCTTGTTCATTGCGGAAATTAACGAACGAAATAAGCTGAATTCGCTCGGATAAATCATCAATCGTTGTCCGCATAATGCTCCCCGTGTTTATCATTGCGTTACCTCCGCTGAATCATCCCCATCAGAAGCCGCAGGGTCGCTTGTGGGCGGCGATATGTTCTCGCTTATATTGTCCCCTTGCTCATTCCCTTCTGTGCTCTCTGCAGGCGTTTCTTCCGCCCAGTATTGCAACTGAGCAATTTGCGAAGTTATGTAATATGGGAAGGTGTTTCGTTGGTCGTTAGACGGGTCGCGGTTGCGATACAATTCCGAGGTTAATGCTAACTTGATAATGTCCGCCTTTGCTCCAAAGTCTGCATTTTTTATTTTGTCTGTATAACCATCTACGGAAGCGGCAAGATACGAATCCGCCGCCGCCATAAATGATTCGAGCAGGGCATTTTCGTAGTCGGAATCAATCCGCAAATAGTCTTTGACTTGTGCCAATGTCACCGCCATAAAAACGCCCCTTTTCTTTTAAGACAGTTCGACCTTGCGAGCAATCATTGCCGCGGAATCATAGACCACAGTTCCGAAGCGAATCACGCCACGGAGAGCCGTACCGTATTTACGCCACAGATATTCGGTCGAGATAGCCAACTCCATTCCCTGCCGTTCAAACATCCAGACGTAAGACTTCAAATCGCCGATAAAGAACGGGGCATACTCCTTCTCGCTAGAGCCGCTACCTGCAACGATGTTCGGCAGCAAAGAATCCTCGATAACGACGATTTCTTTGCCTTTGTAAGTGTACTTGTCGGGCTGAGTAACATCAGGTACAAACAACGGGCGATTGTTGCCGTCCTCTAAGTTCGCAAGGAAAAGGAATCCGCTCTGATTGGTGTAAATCTTTGCCCCGTTGTAATACTTGCGAGAAAGGTCTTTGAACAACGCCGTATTGAGTGCCTTATGCGTGGTAATGGTCTGAGCACTTGCCCCACCGTCACCCGCCAGGGCATCCAGATGCCCGATAACGGCAGTATTCTCGGAACGAACGGCAGCCAATGCCAATTCACGCCCGCAAATGTCGATAATGTCGGAAGATGCATCGTCGATAAGCTGATTGGAAACGGGGATAATCAAGCCCTTGTCGGACACCGTATAGGTCGCCTGCCCGAATGTTACATGGTTTTCGGGGATGTCCGTCAGTTCGTCGAAGTTCTGGAAAATAAGGCTCTGGTCGCTGATGGTCGGCCAGCTGCCCGTGGTGTAGTTCGTGCTCCGAACCGTGATGTAATTACGCAGCTGAGTGAATTCCGTACGCTTATCCTGAATCTGAGCCATCTGCTCAGTCGGCACAAGATACCCACCACGGGCGGGAACGGCTTCAATCTGCCCAGGGCTGCCAGGATTCCCCGTAGTGTTCGTAACATTCTTATATGCGGCCTTTTCCTCGTCCGTCATGCCTTTGCCGTCATGCAGGACGAGTTTGTTAAATGCCCGCCTTGCAAGTTCGTTTTCGGGCAGATTAGATGCAGGGGCGGGGATGCCCTTGCTAATATCCTGCATTTCGAGGGCTTCGACAGCCTTTGCCGCTTTGTACTGCTCAACAAGTGCCGTCATTTCGTCACTCACTTTTGCCGCATCCGCATAGTTCTCAGCTTTCTGCAAGTCCTCGATTTTCGCAGAAAGGGCATCAATTTCCTTCCTCAGGTCATCGCTCTTTTTCATGCTAAAACTCCTTTCGCCAAAGCCAGCGCAAGCATGGTTTTTTCTTTATCTGGGATATTATTATCCACAGTTTTATCGACATTATCCACATTTTCGGGGGGCTTATCCCTTGCCGAAAAATGCAGGTCTTTCGGTGCCTTGCTGAAATTAACGTACTTCTTACCTGCACAAGCCACGGCATCGGATGCCCCTGTCACCTTGATATTAAAGATTTCGGCGGCATCTTTGCCCGTGAGCCAGGTTTCGTCGTTAACCATCTTTGTTATTTTTTCGGGCGTAACATCTTCCTTTGCGGCCTTGCGGTATGTGCTTTCCAGCCCTTCCTGCAACGTGTCTAAAATCTCGGCAGTTTTGCGAAGGTCGAAAGCATTGCCGCCAACTACAACGCTCGGCTTGTGAATCATCAGATACGCATTCTCGGGCATTTCCCGCTCGTCTGCCGCGAAGAAAATCTGTGTCGCAATGGAGCAACACCACCCATCGACAACGGCTTTTGTATGCCCGTCATGACGTGAAATCATGTTCGCCATAGCAACGCCAGCATTTACCACGCCACCATCCGAATTTATGTAGATAGTAAGGTCTTTCCCTTTCAATTCGTCAAGCTGTTGGCGGATTTTGGTCGGCCATTCAAAGCCCTGCTCAACGCCCCAAACATTCGAGAGAAATTCCCCGTCTGCATCGTCTATTATATCACCGCTAATATAAATTTCAGCGGTATTGTCCGCATTATTTTTGATTTTTAACATTGTCGTCACTCCCCTCCGAATCCGCATATGCCTTGCCGATTTCTTCCAGTTTGACGTATGAGCCGTTAACCATGTGTACATCGCCATTATCACACGGCGGCAAATCCAATTTGCTTCGGGCTTCATTCACGGAATAAATCGCGCTTTGTGTCATTTTCTGCAATACATCCGCCTGCTGTTGTGGGTCGCCGCGCAAAATTGTCCACACGTTAAATTTATAGCCTAGCCCCTTTTGCTGTTCGCCCCTGGTTAATAGCTTTCGATTCATTTCCTGCTCGTATATCGTGATATTATACAGCAACGTATTAACATAAAACTGCAAATTTTGCATAGCGGAATTATTGTAACTCGACTTCGTATAGTCATTGATATGGTCGGGAGATAGCCCGAATGCAGCTGCAATCTGTAACGCATTATATTTCTTGAGTTCGTAAAACTGCGAATCCGCAAGTTTCATATTTAGCGGCTGCACATCCCACCCGAACGGAATAGAAAACATTTTTGTTCGACTTGATGCAATCTGATGCTCGATTACATCAATGACCTTTTGCCTCCTGGATTCCGACAGGTCGCCGATATACTTCACGACTGCCGATGCAGTCATGCCGTTTTTATACAGGTCATTCAAGTACGTTTGACTTTCTTTGTTCCCTGCCATCGAATCTGCCAGTATTTCTCTGACAGACTTTCCGACAAGCCCCGTATCTTCCGTTATCCACGAACGAACGTGCAGCAGGTCTTCGGGATGTATAAAATACTCATGTCCGTTGTAGTCATATTTGTAATAATATCGCCACAGCGGGAATTCGTCGAGATTATTTACCCAAACTTGCATCCGACGTGGGTTGAGTATATGCAGCCCCTTCAGCCGCCCTTTCTCCCGCTCTGCGAACGCATATGCATTGCCGTAATGATTTCTGTGATATTCTAACGTCGTGAAGAATTGCAGCGGGGTCATTACAGCATTCGGCGCAGTCCCTAGCGCATACATTGATTCGTGTTCGATGCGGTTTTTGTTGGCATCCATCAGGTAAACAGGGATTTTCCCGAGTGATTCCGATAAGACTTTCATACAAGTGAAGTATGTCACCTCGGAAATATCCGCCGTATATGTGCCAGCCTTGCCGCTAAAGAGGTCAATTATATCGCTCATTTTGTAGGTCGGGGCCTCGTTCTTGAATGCCCCTTTTATCTTGTCCCATATCGCCATCGCTAGTCATCACCCCCCATTGCTTCCAGCCATTCGTCGGCTGCATTGTCAAAATTAACCGTGCTTTTTTGCAGGAAGTAAAGTTTCCATGCGTCTATTATAGCATCAATTGGGTCGATTCTCTTTGCCTGTGTCATTTTATCTATTTTTATTTCACCAAACGAATTCGGTTGCGATATTACTGCATTCACCGCGCTCCATGTCAGCAGGGAATTGTTTCGGTCGTATTCGACAAGCCCTGCCTTTACAGATAACTGGAAATCTATTGTCGGGTCGTTCAGACTTCGAGCCGACTGCTTGACTTCCGTTAAATTGCAATCAAGTACCCCCTCCAGGTCGGCCAGGAAGGTCGCCGCATTATGATTATCGTACCCGCAGTCAAGCACCGTCAGTCCATACTGCTGTATAACGTCCGCCAAGTCCGCGATTATGTGTTTATAATCGGTCTTGATGCCATACATATCCGAGGTCAATGTTATAAGCCCTGCGCCCGCCCACACGCCGTACGGGGCATCATCCGTCTTTATGTGTTCTTGTAATCTCAGTTCTGGCATATAGCTATGCGACCATATGTATACGCGATTATTCTCAAGCGGGAATAGCATGGCGATGGAAGTCAGGTCGCCCCCACTTGACAAGTCAATTCCGAGATAACATTCGCGCCCCTTCATGTCTTGCAGGGTTTTATCGGATGCACATTCCCGCCATTTGTCCAGGTCGAGAAGTGCTCCGCCCGTGAACGTTACCCATCGATTAAGCGATTTCGTAAGAAAGTTGACTAATTCATCGCCCTGCTTTTCCTTGGCATCAATGGCCTTTTCCGCCATCCTTGCTAGTTTTGCCGAATCAATGGTTTCGTCGTCTGCCCACAGCTGCAACGGATTCGCTTTCGCCCAATTTTTCGAATCCCATATATCGTCGTCCTTGTCAAGTTCCGCTATGTAAATAAAAAGCGAATCCTTCTTTACATTCCCTGCAAGCACCTGCTTGCAAAATTTGTAATGCTCATAACACGGCCCATTAAGATTAAATCCCGCTGTCGTAATCGCCAGGGTCAAGGCATTATCGACCGATATTTGCCCGTCTTGCATCAGTTTATACATCTGCGAAGTGGGATGCGCATGGTATTCGTCAACGACCGCCAGAATGGAACGAAAGCCATCTGCCGACTTTGTATCTCTGCCTATGGCCTTTATTGTCGTGCCCGTAACAAGTGACGTTATCGTCCTATCATACTTTCGGATTTTATACAGCCCCATTAAATCAGGGTCGGATTCGATAAATTTATCAACTTCGTCCCACACGATATTCGCTTGGTCTTGTTTCGTTGCGGTGCAAAATATCCTGCCCCTCTGATACCCTGAGAAAGTCGCTCGGTCATTGCATAATTCACCCGCTATAAACGACTTGCCATTTTGTCGCCCCATCTGTATATACGCTTCGCGGTATCGCAGAATTTTTGACCGCTTCTTTCGCCATCCGCACAACGAGCCGATAATAAAATTTTGAAATCCTCGGGTCGTTAAGGTCTTAGCTTCTATACCCTCGCCGATGGTTAAATCGTTCGCTATGTCAATGTGTCTTTCCGCTTCTTTTACATCGAAAATATACTCACATTTAGGGTCGCTCATATCGTCCAGATGCCGTTTGCAGGCTTGATATTCTGCCCTGCCGCATATCCTTTTTCCGCTTACAATCAACTTCGCATAAGCCGTCGTGCGGTC
>Ga0326513_10002044_pt1 | contig 15076 bp, 11 predicted proteins | sample 2_2465_0518_D_FD_203654 | JGI IMG/M metagenome (GOLD analysis project Ga0326513, IMG submission 203654) | Bovine rumen microbial communities from UC Davis, California, United States - 2_2465_0518 | ecosystem: Host-associated > Mammals > Digestive system > Stomach > Rumen | place: USA...
ACGAGACCGACGGCGAGAAACAGAAACAACTGGTCCACCAGCTGACCGACCTTGCCCTACTGGCCAACGGACTGCTCAAAGGCGAAGCCCTCACCGAGTTTGTCAAACGCAGCGTTAGCATGATTAAATAATCCCCCCTGCAAGATATTAACCACCTTTGCGAAAAGCCCCTTCCACACGGTTGGGGCTTTTCTTTTCCCCTCCAGTGCCGGACCGACCCACCCCTTGCCGGTCCTTATCCTCCCCCTCTACCCACACTTCCGTCCCTTCTTACACCATATTTGACCTATACTTATACAATTTTTTGTTTTTGGTCAATAAACAAAATGCAAACTAAATATAAACTAAATATAGAACAACAAGCCAGAATGGAGTGGAGGCAAAGGGGGGCTGGAGTGGTAGCCTACAGCCCAGTGCAATGGAATAATAGGGGCGCTGACGGGAAAAGCCCGGAAGGGTGAATGGGAATTATTTTATACAGGGGCCTTTTTATTCGGTTTTTTTGCGTACCTTTGCAGTGAGGTTGGGTTACCCAACAAGACCGTATTACTTTTATTATCAAAGCACTATGAATAGAAACATCATCATCACCGGAGGGGCTGGCTTCATTGGCAGCCACGTTGTGCGTTTGTTTGTGAACAGATATCCCGAATATAAGATTATCAACCTGGACAAGCTGACCTATGCCGGCAACCTGGCCAATTTGAAAGACATAGAGGGCAGACCTAACTACAGGTTTGTGAAGATGGACATCTGCGACTTTGAGGGAGTGCTGAAGCTGATGCAGGAGGAACATGTGGACGGCATCATCCACTTGGCCGCCGAGAGTCATGTGGACCGCTCTATTAAGGACCCCTTTACCTTTGCCCAGACCAATGTGATGGGGACCCTCTCGATGTTGCAGGCGGCCAAGCTTTACTGGGAGTCGCTGCCGGAGAAATGGGAGGGCAAGCGTTTCTACCACATCAGCACCGACGAGGTGTACGGCGCGCTGGAGCTGACCCACCCGCAGGGCATAAAGCCCCCCTTCAGCACCAAGGCTTCCAGCGGCAGCCACCACCTGGCCTACGGCGACAAGTTCTTTACCGAAGACCTGAAATATCAGCCCCACAGCCCCTACAGCGCCGCCAAGGCTTCGAGCGACCATTTCGTGCGGGCTTTCCACGACACCTACGGCATGCCCACCATCGTGACCAACTGCTCGAACAACTACGGCCCCTACCAGTTCCCCGAAAAGCTGATACCCCTTTTTATTAACAACATCCGCCACCGCAAGCCGCTGCCGGTCTACGGCAAGGGCGAGAATGTGCGCGACTGGCTGTATGTGGTAGACCACGCCCGGGCCATCGACACGATTTTCCACAACGGAAAAGTGGCCGAGACGTATAACATAGGCGGTTTCAACGAGTGGAAGAACATTGACATTATAAAGGTGCTGATCAACACCGTGGACCGTCTTTTGGGGCGCAAGGAAGGCGAGGACATGGGCCTCATCACCTACGTCACCGACCGGGCGGGGCACGACATGCGCTACGCCATTGACAGCACCAAGCTGCAGAAAGAACTGGGCTGGGAGCCCAGCCTACAGTTTGAGGAGGGCATAGAGCTGACGGTGAAGTGGTATCTCGACAACCAAGAGTGGATGGACAACGTTACCAGCGGGGACTACCTAAAGTACTACGAAGAGATGTACGCAAACCGATAGCGCCATGAACATTGTTTTTGACTTTGGGAACGTGCTAGTCCGATGGGAGCCCAAGGAGGTGTTTATGCCTTTTTTCGACAACGACGAAGAGCAGTATGACTACTTCTGGGAACACGTATGCGACGCCACTTTTCGCAATCGTATCGACGCAGGCGAACCGCAGGCAGAAGTCATAAGGGAGTATCAGGCCCGGTTTCCTGAATACGCCGAGCGAATAGCCATGTACTGGACGCACTGGGAACTTTCGCTGCCCGGAGAGATGCCAGGGATGTACGACCTGGTGAAACGCCTAAAGGACGACCCCTCGAACCACATTTACGGACTCACCAACTGGTCGATGGAAACGTATCCCATAGCCCGCGAGCGGTTCAAGGTGCTACAGATGATAGATGATTATGTGGTTTCGGGGGCAGAATTTGTGGTAAAGCCCGACCATAGAATATTTCAGATACTGCTTGACCGATTTGGTCTCAAAGCCCAAGAGTGCATCTTTGTGGACGACAACGCTGCCAATGTGGCAAGCGCTTGCGAAATGGGGTTCAAGGGTATCGTCTTTAAGGGGACGGAGCACTTGCAGAAGCAACTCGACGAGTACAAAAGGACCAGACTATAGAAGCCTTACTGGTTGCTTTTTTTATGAAAAAATGCTGAATTCATTTTTTTTCAGTATTTTTGCATCGTCGCACAAAAGATTATGCAGTTAGAAAAGGACCCCTTACTCACCCACCTAAAATGGTATGAAGCCCTTGAGTTTTCAGCAATGGCGCTGTATACTCTTTCTGTGCCGATACACTGGCGCATGGGTGTTTGGGCATTGGGCATTTTGGTGCTCAGCGCCATCGTAAAGATGTCCGTTACTAGGCGAATTGGGAACCCCATTCTCACCAACCCAACACGTATTTGCCTGCTGTTGATGGTGCTCTATTATTGTATCTACCTATTCAGCATCCACTATAGCAACAGTCCTTTGGGCGGTTTTGAGGTCTCGGGCAAAAAGATACCGCTTCTGGTGCTCCCTCTTTTCTTTCTGCTAAGCGACCTCCGCTACATTCGGCAGAAACATATTTCGGCCCTGGGGCACTTGCTGGCGCTAGTGCTTACGGTTCGTTTCTGCATCATGATGACGCAGGCCTGCCTGAATTATGTGGCCGGAACGCCATTCTCCATGGTGATACACTTCCATTTCGACCCCATGCACTACAACTACCTGGCACTCTATATTCTTACGGCCATCATCATTCTCTCTTTTGAGGCCTTGCGCCTTTGGGATAACCCGAGATGGCGTTTCTGGCGCTGGGCACTGCTGGCAGACATACTGGTTATGATTGAGTACATACTGATGGTTTGTTCGAGGTCGGGGCTGCTGACCCTGCTGCTGATAGTGGTGGTTACAAGCGTATACCTGATAATCTTGAAAAGGCCAAAGATAGCGGGAATCGTTGTACTGGTATTTGCCCTGTTCATGGGGCTAAACTACCTTACAATGCCCAAACTCTTCTCGCGGGCACAGAACACCATCGAGGACATGGAGGCCGGTGAGGACGGCGATGTGCGGCAGGATATATGGGAGTGCGCCTGGGAACTGGTGGACGAGCACGAAGCCATCGGGTACGGCAACGACGGGTACTGGAACGACCTCTACCGTGAATATGTCGAACACGATTTGCCCAACTGCTATAACGAAGAGAAATTGAACATGCACAATCAGTACTTAGAGACCCTTGTGGCCACGGGCGTTGTAGGGCTGATAGTGCTCATTGCAATGGTGGCAATTCCTGCCATTGTTTCCATCACCCGGAGGTATTGGAACCCCATCATGGCAGTTTTCACTCTCTCGTATGCCCTATGGATATTTTTTGAAGAGGCTTTTGCCCGTCAAATGGGACTGCTGTTTATTTGCTGGTGGTATGGTATCTTCTTGGTATTCGGAAAGTTCTATTTCCATGCCAAAGGGAAATCTTGAATCACTTAGAAAGTTTTTTTCTCAATATTTTTAAAAAAAATGTATTTTTGCATTTATTTTATTCCGCAGATAGGACGGACAATTATTTATATTACATTGAATTAAATAAGAATATATATAATATAGATGAACGAAGTTAAGATAGCAGTTATCGGATTGGGCTATGTGGGACTGCCCTTGGCCCGACTCTTCTCGACACATTATTCTACAATTGGATACGACATGAACCAAGCGCGTGTGGACAGCCTGATGGCAGGCCACGATGCCACATTGGAAGTGTCTGACGAAATGCTGCAGGATGCCATCAAGAACCACGGCTTCAGATGCACTGCTAATTTGGAAGATATTCGTCAATGTAATTTTTATGTTGTGGCCGTTCCCACGCCGGTGGACCGCAACAATAATCCTGACCTCACACCCCTTTATGGCGCAAGCGAGACGGTGGGCAAGGTGATAGGCAAGGGCGACATTGTGGTGTATGAGTCAACAGTATATCCTGGAGTTACCGAGGACGAATGCCTTCCCGTCGTGGAACGGGTTTCGGGTCTGAAATACAATGTCGATTTCTTTGCCGGCTACAGTCCTGAGCGTATCAATCCGGGCGACAAGGTACATACGGTTGAAAAAATAAAGAAAATCACCTCGGGTTCCACTCCTGAAATAGCCGACCTGATCGACAACGTATATAAGTCCGTCCTGCAGAACGGTACCCACAAGGCCCCCAGCATTAAGGTTGCCGAGGCCGCAAAGGTGATTGAGAACAGCCAGCGCGATATTAACATTGCTTTTGTCAACGAGCTTTCCAAAATTTTCACCCTTATGGGCATAGACACATACGATGTGCTGGAGGCGGCCGGAACCAAATGGAACTTCATTAAAATGAATCCCGGATTGGTGGGAGGCCACTGCATCTCTGTCGACCCCTACTACCTGGCCCAGTGCGCCCAACGCTTGGGATACAATCCCGAGATTATCCTTGCCGGACGCCGCATGAACGACGGCATGGGAGCCTACGTCGCCGACCAGACGATCAAACTGATGCTGAAGAAAGGCATCCAGGTCCTGGGGTCGAAAATAATAATCATGGGTTTCACCTTCAAGGAGAACTGCCCCGACGTGCGCAACACACGCGTCATCGACATCTACCATGCCCTGCAAGAGTACAATGCCAACATCACCGTTTACGACCCCTGGGCCTCGCCCGAGAAGGTCAAGCACGAATACGGGATAGACATCGTAAATCAACTGCCCGATGCTAAGTTCAACGCAGCTATTATTGCCGTTGCCCACCGGCAATTCCGCGAAATGGAGATTAACTTCGACCAGCTGCTTGAACCAGTGCATGTCATCTTTGACGTGAAAGCCATACTTCCCCGCGAACTGGTTGACGGCCGCTTGTAAAAAAACTTTTTAAACTCAAAAAGAACCCACATGGCAAATTTTGCACTGATAGGGGCTGCCGGATACATTGCCCCCCGACACTTAAAGGCCATAGCCGACACAGGCAACGACTTGTTGGCCGCCTACGACAAATTCGACAGTGTAGGCAGACTGGACAGTTTCTTCCCCAACTGCTCTTTCTTTACCGAGCAGGAACAGTTCGACCGCTTCTGCTCCAAGCAGCAGCACACGGAAAATCCCCTGCAGTGGCTCAGCATCTGCACCCCCAATTACACACACGATGCCTTTATCCGTTACGGCCTGCGCCTAGGCTGCAACGTCATTTGCGAGAAGCCCTTGGTGCTTAACCCATATAATATCGACAACCTGATTGATATGGAGAACGCTACAGGGCATCAGGCCTACACCATCCTCCAACTCCGCCTCCACGAATCCATAGTGGCCCTTAAGAAGAAAGTAGAGCAAGGACCCAAGGACCACAAATACGACGTAGATCTTACCTACATCACCTCCCGCGGCAAGTGGTACTACTCCTCATGGAAAGGCGACGTGCACAAGAGCGGCGGAATCGCCACCAATATCGGTGTTCACTTTTACGACATGCTGCAATGGATCTTTGGCCCTGTGCAACAGAATATTGTTCACGTCATGTCGCACGACAGAGTAGCCGGGTATCTCGAATTTGAGCAGGCACGTGTACGTTATTTCCTCAGTATCAATGCCGACTGCCTACCCGAGAATGCCGTACAGGGCGAGAAACGCACTTACCGAACCATTATGATAGACGGGGATGAATTTGAGTTCAGCCAGGGATTCACCGAGTTGCACACCCGCAGCTATCAAGAGATTCTTGCCGGACACGGCTTCCGCATCAGCGAGGCCCGCAACTGCATTCAAATCGTCAGCGATATCCGCCACTCCACCCCTATCGGACTTAAAGGCGACTATCACCCCTTGGCCAAACTACCTTTGGCACCCCACCCTTTCGGATGGACTGACATGAAATACTAACCCGTCACACTAAACTATACAAAATGGAATTCCGAGACCTCAAGAAGCAGTACCAAGTACTCAAGAACGACATTGACCGCGCCATGACCGACGTGGCCACCTCCGCCCATTTCATTATGGGGACACCCGTGAAAGAGCTTGAAACCGAACTGGCAGCATACGTAGGCATAAAGCATTGCATCACCTGTGCCAACGGCACCGATGCCCTCACCCTCGCCCTAAAAGCCCTCGGTATTGGCAAGGGGGATGCTGTTTTCGTTCCCGATTTCACATTCTTCTCTACTGCCGAAGTGGTCTCTCTCGAAGGCGCCACGCCTGTCTTTGTGGACATTGACCCACGCACTTTCAACATGGACCCTAAAAGTCTTGACGAAGCCATTCGCTGCGTCCTGGACCAGATGACCCTTCGGCCCAAGGCAGTCATAGCAGTCGACCTCTTCGGCCTTCCGGCAAACTATCCGGCCATCCGCGAAATTGCCAAAAAGGAGGGTCTTTTCATCATCGAAGACGGTGCTCAGGGATTCGGAGGCACGGTCCGTAGACCCAAGGCCGACGGCTCTGGCTACGAGATACAACGCGCCTGTAGTTTTGGCGACATATCCACTACCTCTTTCTTCCCCGCCAAACCCCTCGGATGCTACGGCGATGGCGGCGCTGTTTTTACCGACAACGACCATTGGGCCGAACTGATTGAGTCCTACCGGGTCCACGGCAAAGGGAGTTACAAGTACGACAACGTCCGCATCGGCCTCAACTCGCGTCTTGACACGCTCCAAGCCGCTATTCTCCAGGTGAAATTCAAGGCTTTCAAAGATTATGAACTTGCCGATGTAAATAAAGCTGCCGATTATTACACCCAACTCATCAACGGCATGACCAAGTTCATCAAAAAGGAGATTCAGATTACCACCCCCTATATTCCTAACAACTACACTAGCAGTTGGGCACAGTACACTATCAAACTCAGCGTTCCTTCGGGCAACGGCACTTTCAACCGCCAAGCCTTGCAGGCCAAACTGAAGGCCAAAGGCATCCCGACCATGGTATACTATCCCACCCCCATGAGCCGACAGACCGCCTTCAAAGAGGTGCACGGATACGTACTCACCCCCAATGCACAGGAAATTGCAGACTGCGTACTCTCTCTTCCCATGCACCCCTATCTCACTCGCGAAGAAATCCGTTCGGTGACCGAAAGCCTCATCAGCAGTCTCTAACAAAATAAACATTCCATGCTCCGCCTACTCACCATCATCGGGGCCCGCCCTCAAATAATTAAAGCCGCGGCCATTAGTCGTGCCGTTCAGAATGTCTTTGCCGATAAGATTGAAGAAAGAATACTCCATACCGGCCAACACTATGACACCAACATGTCGCAGGTTTTCTTCGACGAGCTGGGCATTCCCCAACCCCATTATAACCTTGGGGTAGGGTCGGGGAGCCATGGCGCACAGACGGCCAAAATGATTGCCGGTATTGAACAAGTACTGTTGGGCGAACAGTTAGACGGCATCATTCTCTACGGCGACACCAATTCCACACTGGCCGGCGCAGTGGCCGCTTCTAAACTGCACGTACCCGTCTTTCATATCGAGGCAGGTTTACGCTCTTTTAACATGACCATGCCTGAAGAGATTAACCGCATTGTTTGCGACCAACTCTCCAACATTTGTTTCGCCCCCACACAGACGGCTGTGGACAACCTCAGACGCGAAGGTTTCATGGACAGTCCAGCCACTTTCCACGACGGCAGGAAACGCCGGATCTGCAACTGCGGTGACGTCATGTACGACAACAGCATCTACTTTGCCTCGATGGCTCGGCAGCACACCGCTATTCTCCAAGACCTCGGCCTCACCCCTGGGGAGTACATCCTAGCAACCATCCATCGCGACAATAACACGGACAGCCCCCAACGGCTCAACTTCATCCTTCAGGCCCTGGCAGACATCTCAAGACAGGACCATATCCCAGTAGTGCTGCCCCTCCACCCCCGCACCCGAAAAATATTGGAAAGCAACCCAGCCTCATCAGAAAGCGCTAAAGCCATACTTGTCGTGCCCCCCGCTTCATTTTTCGAAATCAACATGCTCGAACAAAACGCCCGCATCGTCATGACCGACAGCGGCGGAGTACAGAAAGAAGCCTTCTTTTTTGAAAAACCCTGCGTCATCCTTCGCCCCGAAACCGAGTGGGTCGAAATCGTCGACCACGGTGCCGGCATCATTGCCGATGCCGACTATAACCGTATACTGTCCGCCTATCGCCAGTTGGCCGACCATCCAGTCAGTTTCCCTCATCTTTTCGGCGACGCACATGCTGCGGAGAAGATACTCCAAACCATACTAGACTACTTCCAGTCTTAAACACCCAACAGCTGCCATGGAAATCCTCACTGACACCCTTCATCGGATTGCCTACGCAACCGATGCTTCTGCCTATCGCGAAATGCCACTCGGTGTGGCCTATCCCAAAACCGAAACCGACATCATAGAACTTATCCACGAAGCTCGCCGCCGCCACACCTATCTCATCCCACGAGCAGGCGGCACTAGCATTGCCGGACAGGTGGTGGGCAACGGCATAGTGGTCGACATCAGCCGTCACTTCAACCACATACTAAAGTTCAATAAGCAAGAACGCTGGGTCTGGGTCGAACCCGGCGTGGTGCGCGATGAGTTGAACCTCTTCCTCCGCCCCTACGGACTCTTTTTCAGCCCAGAGACCTCTACCAGTAACCGTTGCTGCATCGGCGGAATGGTGGGAAACAACTCCTGCGGAACGCACTCACTCGTCTACGGCAGCACCCGCCACCATCTTTTGGAAGTCCGTGGCCTCCTCAGCGACGGCACACCTTTCAGTTCCGCCAGCCACGACGGCAGCCCACTTCTCGGCAATATTTACACACAGTTGGAAGGGTGGGCTAAAGACCCAGCTATCCGACAACTTATATTCGAGAATTTCCCCGACCCCACCCTTCGCCGCCGCAGCTGCGGCTATGCCATCGACGAAGCCATCGAGAACCCTCAACAAATCGACCTGACTAAAGTCATCTGCGGCAGTGAAGGAACCCTCTGTTTCATCACGGCCGTCAAGGTCTCACTTGACCCTCTGCCTCCAAAAGAGCAGATGGTGCTGTGCGCCCACTGTCCCTCACTGCCCAAAAGCTATCAGGCCAACCTCGTAGCCCTCAGACACCACCCTGTGGCTGTTGAACTCATGGATGGAAAGATTCTAGAGCTTTGCCGCAACAACCACACTCAAGACCGCAACCGTTTCTTTATCCAGGGGGAACCTGCGGCACTCATTATTGCCGAATTTAACGGGCCAGACATGGATAGTGACGCCGACGCCCTCGAAAAGGAACTACTTCAGCAAGGCCTTGCCTATCACTGCAGCCGCGTCTATGGTGGTGATATCAGCCGCGTGTGGGCACTGCGCAAAGCTGGTCTCGGTGTGCTCACCGGTGTCAAAGGCGACTGCAAGCCCATCGGTGTGATAGAAGACACGGCCGTAGCCCCCGAGCGGCTTCCCGCCTATCTGGAAGACTTCCAGAAGATGATGGACCGCATGGGCATGAACTGTGTCTACTATGGCCACATCAGCACTGGTGAGCTCCACCTACGCCCCATCCTTAATATAAAAGAAAAAACCGACCGCGAGCGATTCCATCAGGTGGCGCTTGAGTCCGCCCGCCTTGTCAAGAAACATCACGGCAGCCTCAGCGGCGAACACGGTGACGGTCGTCTCCGTGGCGAATTCATACCCCTTATGTATGGCAACGAGGTCTACCAACTCATGCGTCAACTCAAACAATGCTGGGATCCCGACGGCATCTTCAACATGAACAAGATAGTCGACGCACCCCCAATGGACCAGTCTTTGCGTTACGACGTTGACCAGCAATATCTCTGCAACGACAATGACCTTATGTGCCTCATCGAGCAGTGCAACGGCGCCGGCGACTGTCGCAAAAGCAATGCCATCGGCGGCACCATGTGTCCTGCCTTCAAGGTCTCGCATGACGAACTTATGACCACCCGCGCCCGTGCCAACGTCCTGCGCGAAGTGCTCACCCGTGGCACCGGCAGCGACAAAGCCGACACCGAAGCCATCAAGCAGATGCTATACAGCTGTTTAGCCTGCAAAGGTTGCAAAGGCGAGTGCCCCTCCAACGTGGATATGACACACATCCGCGCCCGAGTGCTGCAACGGCTCTACGACCAGCACGGCACCCCCTTCCGCAGCTGGATGGTGGCACGCATGGCTGCTATCGAACGTTTCGGCCACTTCGTCAGACCTCTTTACAACATTTTTGCCACATGGCAGCCATCGGCGACCCTTATTAAAAAAATCGTATCCTTTGCTCCCGAACGCAGCATCCCCAACTTGTCCAAGAGAACCATGCGGCAACAGATCCTTGCCGCCAAACTGAAGCCTCAGCACAAAAAAGGCCGAGTGTATCTCTTTGCCGACGAATTCACCAACCTGCAAGAAGCCGAACTCGGACTCACCTTCGCCCGACTGTTAACTAATCTCGGTTATGAAGTGATCGTTCCTAAGACGGCCGAAAGCGGCCGAGCCGCCATCTCTAAAGGATGCCTGCACCTTGCAGCCCAATACGCCACGCAAAACGTCCGTCAACTCAGCCCCCTCGTCACCGAGGAAACCCCGCTGGTGGGCATAGAACCCAGCTGCATCCTCTCCTTCCGCGACGAATACCCCGACCTGGTGCCCAGCCATATGCGGTCCCAGGCAGAAAGCCTAGGCCGCAACTGTCTCCTCTACGACGAATTCATCATGCGCGAAGTAGCCCGCGGAAACATTACCCCCGACCAATTCAGCAGTGATAGAATGGATATATGGCTCCACGGCCACTGCCACCAAAAAGCCCTCGTTGGCATTGAAAAAACCGCCGCCATGCTGCGCCTGCTGCGTGGCTGCACTCTCCACGTCATTCCCAGCAGTTGCTGTGGCATGGCAGGCTCCTTTGGCTACGAAAAGGAACACTACCGGACATCCTTGGCCATCGGCGAAATGGTGCTCTTTCCCGCCGTGCGCAAAGCCATGCAGCAGTCCGACCCATCGCCCACCGCCACCCCCACCCTCGTGGCCGCCCCCGGCACCTCCTGTCGCCAGCAAATCCTCGACGGCACAGGCATCCATGCCGTTCATCCTATCGAAATCCTTTACCGTTTCCTCGCTCCCAACCCCTCTTCCCATTAGCCACCTTTTGCATTCCAAACACCTTGGAGTATTTTCTAAAAATTGAACCCAAGGCCAAAGGTGGCCATACTTTAGCATGGGTTTGATACTCGTCACCTACTTTGATTGAGATACGCCCTCAGCCGATACCAACAGCAGGATCGACAAAGTAACGGCCTACGGGATGTCCTTCCACAGTAATAACAGGACCAGTGTGCAAAGCCAGGTTCGGTTGGTATTCCGCTCCGGAATCATCACCGCTCACCCATTATAGAAGCCATTGACAAAAGCAGAAACCAAGTGGAAAAGAGAGGAAATGCCAACTCCTATTGCTCGCGAAAACGCCTTGGTGAAATGCCTTTATGCCGCGAAAAAAACTTACAAAATGATGCAGCGTCGGCAAAATGGAGGCGGTCGGCTATTTGGGCCACGCTGAGATCTGTAGTAGTCAGCAAGAATGAGGCCTCCATCAACAACATCTGGCTGATATGATCCACCACTGTCCGCCCTGTCATCTGCCGCACAATACGGGACAAGTAAACTTTAGAAATGCTCAATTGCGAGGCATAGAAGTCCAAGTCTCTGTGGTCCAGAAAATGCCTTGGGAGCTGTTCAATAAAACGGAAGAAGAGTTCCTCGGAACGGTTGGAAGGCTGAATAAGGGTTGCCACAGCACGGTCCTGCATATCGAGCACATCAAGTAAAAAGAGGTCCAGACTGAGCCGAAGCGTGTCGCTATGGTAACGATGTGGAGTGTCAAGGCGGGCAATAATCTGACTCATAGAGGCGCAAAGACGCTGTGCATCGGCAGGAATGAGATGAATCTTAGGCTCATGCAGCACTGTAAGGGGACGATAGGCGGCACGGACAAAATTTCGTACCATGTGTGACTCAAGCGTGAGACTTTCTTCGGCCAAGAGGACATAGCCATGCAAATCGTCAGAAACGGCAAGAACAGTAACAGGCTGCCCCGGTGTGTAAATATAGAGGTCGCCGGGAGCAAGCGTCAATTCTCTGTCAATGAAACGAAGTGTGAGGCTTCCAGAAGTGATGAGATTGAAGGTATAGCACGACATAAGCCCTTGTGTAAGGTTGGTCAGCAATGCCCTGCTGGCATTTATCTCCATGCAGAGAAATCGGCTATTTAAGCCGTCAGCAAGTTTGCGACCATATTGTATTTTTATTGTTTCTGCCAAGGTATACATGTTGTTATAACGTAAATTACGCAGAATAATTGTGCAACAATGTATCGTTTAGAACAATTTTTGTATCGTATAGGATTTGGCAATCCGATGAGAAACCGGTATCTTTGCAAATTGTATATGAGATTGTTACAACTGCATATCATTCATATTATCAATAAATTATAATAACTAATAACATCTACCGCTATGGACAAAAACAAATCAATTGAAGCTTTACAGTTCTTCGTCACCAACCTGAACGCACAATCTTTCCAGCACAAACTGCAGGCCAAAATTTTTGGTTCGCTTGGTTTCAAGAAATTAGAGACCAAATATCTGGAACATGCCGAAGAGGAGCAGGGCTTTGTGAATCAGTTTATCGACCGCCTGCTTGACCTGGGTGGCGAACTGAAACAAGAGGCTGTGCAGGCTCAGACCCTCTATCAGGATCCTATCGAGTTCTTGAAAGCAGACTACAAAGTGTCTGTCGACGGCATTGAACTCCTCCGTAAATGCATTGACGGCATCAAGGACGACCTGACCACCTTTGACATGATGAAAGAATATCTGAAAGACGAGGAAGAGGACATGTACTGGAGCGAGGAACAACTGGGTCTCATCGAGTGCATCGGTGCCAAACCTTGGCTGGTTAAAGCTGCCCTTTAATCCTAACTCCAATGAAAGAACAAGTATTGCAAGCCATGCGCGAGGCAGGGAAACCCGTCTCAGCAGGCGATGTCACTAAAGCGCTGGGAGCCGACCGCAAAGAGGTGGACAAGGCTTTTGCCGAACTGAAAAAGGAAGGTGCCATAGTGTCTCCCATCCGCTGCAAGTGGGAACCCACGCAGAAGTGAGTTTGCTTCATGCAGTTTTTTTTGCTCGCGGGAGGGCTCATGCCCTCCCTTTTTTTAAATTTTCCACTGCAGCAATTGAATTTTATATGACGAAAAAGAAGATAGACTTCCGCAATAACGCGGGGAAATTAAAGATTGACAGAATATGAAAAAGATAATGATTATCGACGGAGGCCCACGCCGAACCTTCAATACGGCCTCTATGTTGAACAAAATTGCCGAAGGCGCCGCCTCAGTGAGTAGCGAAATCGAAGTCAGGACAGTCCGTCTTTACAATCTCGATTACAAAGGATGCATGTCTTGCATGGCATGCAAAATAAAGGACAAAGCATCAAATATCTGCAAGTTCAAAGACCCATTGACCCCAGTGCTAGAAGAGACGGCCCAAGCCGACGGTCTGGTACTCGGTTCTCCCATATATTTTGGCGATGTAACGGGGCAGATGCGCACTTTTCTGGAGCGTCTGGCGTTCCCTTGGCTTTCCTACAACGACTACAGCATGTCGGCGCCCAAACAAATGCCCGTCCTATTGGTAGAAACCATGAATGGCACTCAGGAACGCAACAACAGCAACGGCTATGGCTCAATGGAATACTGCATAGAGCGAACCCTCGGCAAGCCTGAAAAAATCATCGCCTACAACACCTATCAGGTAAAGGACTACAGCCGTTTCGAACTGGCAGCCTTTTCAGAAGAAGCCAAGCGTCGTTACCGCGAAGAGCATTGGGAGCAGGACCTGCAGCAGGCCTTTAACGCCGGCCGCCGAATGGCAGAGGAAATCATCCAGGTGCATTAATGGGTAGTCCCATTTTTTTCGCGTTCATTTGCCATACACGTATGGCAAAAGCATTGCCTCTAGTTTTCCCCCTAATTGAATCTCCACTTCAACATCCTTATTAATAAACCCAGATATAAGAACCAATCCAATAAAAACTATAACACATGGAAATCAAAGCAGTAAAATTCAGAAAGAACGGATTCTACAGCCAACCTTTTGCTTTCGGTGGCGAGGAAGGCAAGGAACAATTCGACATAAACATCCGCTACCGTGGCAGCCTACAGAACTACCTAATTGATACCGGTGATGAGGTAATTCTAGTCGACACAGGCCTACCGTCCGGTACTCCTGAGGAGGTGCCCGACGAGGAATCACTTGCCTACACTGGCGAGGACATCTGCAGCTACATGGAGGCCTTCGCCGCCTTGGGCTACCGTCCCGAACAAGTAACCAAGATTCTACTCACCCACAAACATGCCGACCACAGCGGTGAGCTGCATTCGTTTCCCAATGCAAAGATATATGTGAATGCCGACGAAATGGGCGTCGACGAACTAAAGAATATTCCCAACCTCGTTCCAGTGCATTTCACCGATGGGCCGTACTTCAACTTTCCTGCCAGCCAAAAAATTGCTGACGGCATCTTTTTCATCAAAGCCAAAGGCCACACCAACGGCAACAGCCTGATTGTGGCCGAGAAAGAAGGCAAATTCTATATGTTCCAAGGCGACATTACCTACGTGGACGAGGCTCTGTACGAAAACAAACTCTCCATCGTATACGACGACCTACCCGCCGCCCGTGAAACCCTCAACCGTGTACGCGAGTTTGTCAGCAACCATCCAACAATATATCTCTCCACCCACTCACCACAAGGATATGAAAACCTCGAAGCCGAACGCGTGATGGACTTAGACCACCCAGTGCCTACCGTATTGGCCCAAGTGAATTTTGCAGAAAAGAAAGCTTCGGGCA
>Ga0326513_10002045_pt1 | contig 15072 bp, 29 predicted proteins | sample 2_2465_0518_D_FD_203654 | JGI IMG/M metagenome (GOLD analysis project Ga0326513, IMG submission 203654) | Bovine rumen microbial communities from UC Davis, California, United States - 2_2465_0518 | ecosystem: Host-associated > Mammals > Digestive system > Stomach > Rumen | place: USA...
ACAATAGTAATGTATATGATGAGTTTTATTTAGATTATGATAGTCATACATGTCAAGTAATAAAAAGATGTGCGTATAATGCAGATGGAACAGTAAGAGCTTTAGGTACAGAAATAACAACAAATTATGAATATCCACAAATATTACTAGGAGATGGAGATTATAGTATAAGTTTACTTGGGTATGATTATGGGTATGTTTACGTAAGACTAATGGCACAAAATATATATACAACACAATTTGCAACAAAAGCAGAAGTAACAAGTGAAATAAATCAAACAGCACAGCAAATAGATTTAAACGTAAATCAAAAATTAACTAATTATTCAACAACAACAGAAATGAATAGTGCGATAACAGTAAAAGCAAATGAGATTAATTCAACAGTATCACAGAAAGTAGGTAAAAATGAAGTTATTTCAAGTATTAATCAATCTGCTGAAGCGGTAACAATAAATGCAAACAAAGTCAATTTAAGCGGAAAAACTATTAATTTAACAGGAGAGAATATAAAAATAGCAAGTACAAATTTTAATGTTGATAAAAACGGAAATCTTACTTGTTCAAGTGCAAATGTTACAGGAGGAAGCATTAAAGGAACAAAAATTGCACTTACTGGAGGGACACAGAATAACCCAAACTTTTCTGTTTCTAATAGTTCGGGAACAAAAGAAACAAAAGCTATTCCAGGAGAAATATTTTTAACTGGTTCGGATATTGGATTTTATGCTAATAGTTCTGGAGGAAGAGGTTATTTTTATGCTGATTCAAATGGAGGAGGAATAACACTTCAAGGAGATGGTGCTGCAGGAACATATATAAGAAGTTCTTATGTAAGAAGTCCATCAATAGAACAAACATCTTTAGAAACAGAAAAAAAGAACTTTGAAAAATTTAATAACGCTTTAGATATTATAAACAATATTGATATATATAAGTATAATTTAAAATCTGAAAATAACAACATTAAAAAACATATTGGTTTTATAATTGGTAATAATTTTAAATATAGTAAAGAAATAACTTCAAATGATAATAATAGGGTAGATATTTATAGTTTTGTATCATTATGTTGTCAAGCAATAAAAGAACAACAAAAAGAAATAGAACAAATGAAAAAAGAAATAAATGAATTGAAAGGAGGGAATAAATAATGGCTTATACAACAACAAATTGGGAAAATTTACCTAGCACAAATACGCCTATAAATGAAACTAATTTAAATAAAATAGAAAATGGAGTGTATACTGCAAATGATAAAAAAATAATTACAGTAGGGTTAACAAGTAATGTAACGTTAGCAACAACAGGAGAAAGTGATATAAGATTAAATTCTGTTAAAGGTCAAGTTGGTTCTGGATTGAATTTATCTAATGGAGTTGTTAACATAGGAGCAGGAATATCAACTATTTTAATTTCGGCTGCTGTATATACTAATAGAAGTTCAGCTGCGGGGGCAGCTTGTAATTTTAGTATAAGAAAAAATGGAAATACCGTTGCTTCTTCAATAAATTCAGTTCCAACTGGAGCTGGAAATCAAACAATTAATATACCTTCTGTTCTTTTATATGTACAAGAAGGAGATACTATTGGTTTAGTTTGTTATGGTTATTCAGGAGATGTAATTTCTTCTGCTGTTGGGACGCATTTGACTATACAAGTAGTAGATTAATTTGATTTATTTTTAAAAATATGGTATAATTATATTAAGAGGAGAAATAATATGGAGGAAGATTATGTAAGTAGAAATGAGTTTAACAACTTAAAAGAAGAAGTACAAGAGCTAAAAGAAGAAGTAAGCGAATATAATGGATTATTGCATCAGATTGAAAGGAAAATTGATGTAATATCAGAAAAACTTGGAGCATCAGATGAAATAACGGTACTAAAATTAGAACCACTTGAAAAAAGAGTACAAAAATTAGAAGAAAATCAAAGTTGGTTATCAAAAACAGTTGCAGGAACAATTATAGGTATAGTTATTAAAATTATATTTGATATAACTAAATATATTAAATAAAGGAGGTAATGTATGATGGAAGAAAGATATTTAGCAACTGAAATGTTGCACGAATTAAAAGCACAAAGTAAAAGATGGTTTATTTCTTTTATAATTGTTTTAATATTATGGTTTGCAACAATAGGAGTATTTATTTGGTATATTAATCAACCAATAGAAGAAGTTGAAACTACAACAACACAAGATGCAGACACAGAGGGGAATAATTCTCCAATAAATCAACATATAGGAGAGTGATAATATGGCAAGAGCAAGACAAACAAAAACAGTAAAAAGAACTATAAGAAGAGCAAGAAGAGTTAGAAGAAGAAGATAAAAGGAAAATATTATGAAATTTGATTTTACTAAACCGGAATTAGAATACATATTAAATAATGCAAACTTTACTGTTGAGCAAGAAGAAATATTTAAAATGCTAACAAGTAAATATGGTAGAGCTTCAATAGTAAATATAGCAATAAAAATGAATATGTCAGAAAGTACAGTAAAGAGAAGAATAAAACAAATAAAAAATAAAATATTAAGGTTACTTTAAATAGTAGCCTTATTTTTTTTGACCTTTTTTTGAATTAATTATGAGCTTTTGAATTAATAATTGTATTTTATAATTAAAGTATAAAGAAAGGAGATGCCAAGAAATGAAAAAAGATGATTTAATCAAGAACGAGAGAAATCATGCTAGGTATCTTCTTTTAATTTTGGAGAAACTTAACAAAATAGATAAAAAGATAAGCCTTAAAATCAAGAATAAGGCAATTTAATTAAAAAATAAACAAGTTATATACTTGAAATATAAAAATGGCTTAAAACTAAAATATAAAGTAAATAGGAGGTAATTAGCAAAATGGCTTATCCATATTATCCAAATAATCAAATTTATATGCAAAATATGCAGGATTTACAAAATATGAGAGAAAAAATAGACAGACAAATGCAACAAATGCAACAGTTAAATCAAAATCAAATGCAACAACAACCCGTACCAAATGTAACACAAAATTTTCAATTAGCACCTAACCCAACTAATAATGAACTAGAAAGCAAATATGTAAATAATATTGATGAAGTTAAAGGAATATTTGTAACAAAAACAGGAGTATTTCTAAATAAAGAATTGAACACATTGTGGATTAAAAATACAAATGGAGATATAAGAACTTTTGAATTAAATGAAATTATTCCACAAGACCCAAAAGATATAGAAATAAATAATTTAAAAAAAGAATTACAAAGAATGAGGGAGATGATTAATTATGGCAATGAACCCGATGTCAATAATTCAGACTTTAATGAGCCAAATGAAAGTAAAGCTACCACAAAACTTTCAAGTCGCACAAAATCTAATGCAAAACAAAAATAATCCACAAGATTTAGTAAATCAAATATTTGGCAGTATAAATCCTGAACAAAAACAGAATTTATTAAATCAAATGAAGTCTTATGGTTGCCCAAATGAATTATTAAGTAAATTACAAAATATGAAGTAGGTAATAATTGCTTTTAGCATTATTATAAATATTTTAAAAGAAAGGAGAGAAAAGCTATGGGAGATAATTTATCACCAGCAGACATAAAAGCCGTAGTAGATGGAAACAACAATAACGGATTTGCTTATCCTGTATATCCATACGGTGGCGGATTTGGAGGAGACTCTAGTTGGCTATGGCTAATAATTATCCTTGCCTTATTTGGAGGTTGGGGAAACAATGGTAATGGTGGCTTCGGTGGCGGTTTTAATAATGACTATGCTTGGCTATCTAATGGTCAAAAAGAAATCATGAACAATACCAATGACGGATTTAATTCATTACATATTAGCAACCAAATTGAAGGTGTAAGAGATGGAGTAAATGGACTTACAAATCAATTGTGCAATAGCACAGCAAGTGTAACACAGGCTATTAATACAGGTTTTGCAAATGCCGAAAGTTCTGCTAATGCTAGACAAATAGCTGATATGCAACAAGCATTTAATAGTCAAATAGCAACATTACAAGGATTTAATGGATTAAGTTCACAATTTGCAGACTGTTGTTGTGCAAACCGTTTAGCAACTTGCCAAACACAAAACATAATTCAAAATGAAGGAAATGCTACAAGATTTGCAGATGCTAATAATACAAGAGATATTATAACAAATGCAACATCAAATACACAAGCTATCCTAGACAAATTATGTCAGTTAGAATTAGACGGAGTTAAAGCTCAAGTTGAAGCTAAAAATGACCGCATTGCAGAGTTACAAAGTCAATTACAAATGGCTGATTTAAGAGCTAGTCAAACAGCTCAAAATGCATTCATTTCACAAGGATTTGCAAATGAAGTAGACGCTTTATATAACAGACTTGCAAATTGTCCAGTACCAAGCACACCAGTTTATGGTAGAACACCGATATTCACTTGCCCAAATAATAACGGCTGTGGTTGCGGAAATGCTTTTGGAAGCACAATAGTTTAATAGCAAAAAGTCGATAAGACAAACTCGAATACGAGAACTTGCTAATATTTTAGGAATAGGCAAGTAGTCTATTCCTTTTTAATTTTTATAAAGGAGGAAATAATATGAATGGAGTAATTCAAGGCGTAACAGAAAGAGAAATAACATTAACTTCTAATACAGCATCTTTACCTTTTGAACAAACAGATTTAAGAACAAGAAGTGCAATGAATTGTTGTGGTTTTGTAAATCATAATGAGGGAAGTGCTTTATTTAGTATTTTAGATGGTGGAGTATATGAAGTAACTTTTAATGCAAATGTAACAAGTGCAACAGCAGGAAATGTAGCATTAGCTTTGTTTGCTGACGGAGTACAAATTGCAGGAACAGAAATGGACGCAACAATAGCAACTGCTGGAGATTGGGAAAACGTAAGCTTTGACAAAAAAATAAGAGTATGTTGTAAAGGAACTGTAAATCTAGCAATAACTTCATTACCAACAACAACATTTAGTGGAACGGGAGCACCAGTAATAACAGATACACAAATACCAATTGTTAAAAATGCTAATTTTGCAATTGAGAGGCTTGCATAATGAATAATTTTGAAAGTAATTTAGAAAGAATATCTAACATATTACAAATATTAAGCTTTCAAATACTTGTAGAAGATTTTAATAATACGGATTTAATGAAGTATTTAGCACATCAAGATGATTTACTTAATAAAATAATAGACCAAAATAATGAAATAATACAAACTCTGAAAGGAGGTAAATAGTTTTGGATATAGAAGAATATATTGAAAAAATAGTTGATAATGGCAAAATAGAAGATATGGAAGAACTTTCTGATATGTTAGAAGATACAATGGAAATTATCAAAGATTATGACAAAGAATGTTATAAAGAGTTTGAAATGAAATTGTATAAAATGGCATACGGAAATCATCTTAATAAATCAATGGCAGAAGAAATAGTACACAAAATGCGACCTTATGGAGAAAAATGGAGCTTTGAAGAAACAAGAAATTTACAAAGACAAAGGGGAATTGATGATATAGATGAAGTTTCATTTTACACAGTTATAAATAGTGCTTACAATGATTACAAGGACTTATTTAATGAAGATTTAGAAAGTTATATAAGATTTACTATTAATTTTATAAAAGATGAAGATGCAAAACAAGATAAGGTTTTTATTTATTATACTGAAATACCATTATAAGAAAGGAGAATAAATTATGAATGAAATGAGAGATTATGATAACAGATATGATAACCGATATTATGATGAAAATATACATGGTAATATGGGTTATAGAGAAAACTATAGAGATGATTACAGAGAAGATTACAGAGATGACTATAGAAATTATAGAGACTATGATTACAGGAGAGATTATGATAGACGTGGTGGAAAAATAAATAACAGAGATTATCGTAATTATAGAAACTATAGAGGTGGAGACTATTACGAAGAACTAGAAATGACTATGGAAGATATGAGAGAACAATATAGAAAACTAGAAGATATATCTGAAATGGCAACGAATCAACAAGACAAAAATATGCTTATGAAAATAGCTCAAAAAGAAAAAGAAAACTATAGTTATATAAAACAATTGGTAGAGAAATAAAATTGATTATAGGCTCATTTAGAGCCTAATATGGCGTGTTGTCCGAGGAGAGAGGAAGAAGTCTGCAAAACTTTTTACATAGGTGCAAATCCTATACACGCCTCCAAAGGAGAATAAATGCAAGAAATATGTCAATTTATAATTAATGGAAATATATATACTATTTATGATGTCGATAGAATAACAGGAAAAGAAAATTATGTTGGAAGATCACATTATGAAGATAAAACTATATACGTTGAAAAAGGAAATTTTGAAGATATGTTATTAACTTTAAAACACGAATTAATGCACGTATGGTTATATGAAAATGGACATACCAATCAAGATGGTAAAGAAGTATTTGATTATGAAGATATGTGCGAATTAGTTGCATTAAGTAATGACTCTATTAATAGAATAGTAAAATTATATTTAGATGAAAAGGGCTTTAAATAGCCCTTTTTGTTTAATTTACAGATTTTAAAAAGTATGGTATAATGTGCATAGAAAAAAGAGAAAGGAGAAAAGCAAAGTATGAAAATTTTAGCAAAACAAAACAGAGAACTCATTATGATTAATGCACAAAACACACAGAATGAAAATGATGCAGAAAAAATTATATTACAAGTACCAGAACAATATGAAGATTTTAACAAAAAAATAGTATTTGTAACACCTGATGGCAATGTGTGGGATATTATAACTAATAATGAGTATTTAATCAAAAAAGCCATAACAAAGTATAACCAAGTAGACTTTTATATATGGCTAACAAAAGGAGATGTTGACTTTAGAAGTAAAACAAAAACATTAGAGTTTTATCACAATGTAGATGCTTCAGATGAAATTACAGATGAAGAAATAGGAAGAGTAAATACAGTTATTAATTTACTAGAAGAAGAAATAACAAAAGTTGAAAATCTTGAAACTGAAATAGATGGAAAACTAGAAGAAGTTGAAACAGCAATAAGCGATATAAATACAGCAATTCAAGAAACAGAAAACTTAAATTTAGATGCAGAAAAAGTTGGACAAACAACAACTGTTACACTAACAAAAAAAGATGGAACAACAAAGACAGTACATATAGATGATGGAGTAGATTTACAATTTACGTGGCAAGGAACATCTTTAGGAATAAAGACAACAGAGCAAGAACAATATACTTTTGTTGATTTACAAGGAGCTACTGGACCAGTTGGACCACAAGGAGAAGCATTTCAAATTAAAAAAACTTATGCAACTATTCAGCTAATGATAGCCGATTATGACAATATGAATATAAATGATTATGTTATGATTAGTGGAAACATTGAGCAAGAAGATAATGCAAAACTATTTGTAAAAACAGAAGTTGAAGACCCTACTTATAGATGGCAATATTTAGCAGATTTTTCAGGAGCTTCAGGAATTGTTGGACCTCAAGGTGCAAGTGTAAGGTCGGCAACAATAAACTCTAATGGAGAGTTGGTGATGACAGTTGAGTAATTATAAAGTATATTGTTTGACAAATAATATCACAGGTGAAAAATATATTGGAGTAACAAAACAAAAGTTGTATAGAAGATTTAAAGCAGGAAAAGGATATAAGCCTAATACTAAAATAAATAAAGCTATACTAAAATATGGGTGGATAAATTTTAGACACGAAATTTTATTTACAACAGATAATAAGGATTTAGCAGGAGAAATGGAAAAGTTTTTCATAAAATTTTATAACACAACTGAAAAGGGATACAATAATGCTACTGGAGGATTTAAAGGTTATACTCAAACTGCAATTATTACTGAAGAACATAGAAAGAATTTAAGCTTGTCTCACAAAGGCAAACATAGCTCTCCTAGAACTGAATTTAAAAAAGGTAATAAACCAAAAGGTATAGAAAAAATTATAGTTCCCGTTATTTGTATAGAAACAGGTATTATTTATGAAAGCATAACAGAAGCTGAACATAAGCTAAATATTAGTCATCATGTTTGGGAATGCATAAAAGGTAAAAGAAATCAATGTGGTGGTTATCATTGGAAAAGAGTAGGAGGTGTTGATAATGGCAACAACAATTAATGCAGGTAGAGTTAGATTTGTTTCAAGAGGAACATATAATAATTCAACTCAATATTATTTATTTGATTTAGTAGATTATAATGGAAGTAGTTATATAGCAAAAGAAAACACAGTTGGGAATTTACCAACTAATAATCAATATTGGCAATTGATAGCAGAAAAAGGAAATACAGGAAGTACTGGGCAGCCAGGACCAGTTGGACCAACAGGAAATGGAATAGCAAGTATAACAAAAACTGCAACAAGTGGCTTAGTTGATACATACACAATAACATACACAAATGGAAATACAACAACATTTACAATAACAAATGGAGAAGATGCAAATATACCAAGGTCAGAATTTGACAAGCTAAAAAGCGAAAACGAAACCTTAAAGAGCATAATAAACCAACAACCCCAAGTAAGTGGAGAAGGACAAAGTGTAACCTTAAACAACACAATAAAAGCACCTTTTACAAAGTTTGATGTAGAAGGACATAGTGAGCAGGAAACGACAGAGGGGTATCAGTTGTTAAAAAATAATGGAAGTGCATCCTCTACTTCAAGAGGAGTAAACTTTGTTAAGAATGATGACGGTAGTGTTGTTTTAAATGGAACTTATGATGCAACGGGTGAAGCTTTATATACAATATTTGCAGGTGCAATATCTAATACAATGCTTAAAAAAAATGTAAATTATTATTTGAGTGATGGTACACAATCAAGTGCTGAAAGAATTATACAAATTTATCAAAGAGAAACAGGAGGAAACTGGTCTTTTTTAACATCTACGCAAGTAGCTAATCCTTCTCAATTTTCAATTACTGGAGATGAGGTTTGGATAAGAATTAGAGTATCAAACTCAACAGAAGTTACTTTTAATAATTTAATAATGTACCCAATGATAAGTGAAGTGAATAAACCGTTTGAAAAATTCACTTATGGAGCATCACCAAATCCAAGTTACGAGCAACCAATAAAGAGCTGTGGAGAGAATGTGAATTTATGTAATGGTACTTCGACACACAAATATTGTGCTAGTGATGGAACAATTGGTTTAGGAAATACGTCATATTTAGGATTGAATGATAAAATAGAAGTAAAGCCAAATACAACTTATACAATTACATTTTTTGGATATGAAGATAGAACAAAGAGAATATATGTAGGTGAATGGGATAGCTCAAACAATTGGATTGGAAGAACTCAAGTTAATAGCCTTACTTTTACAACGGGTTCATCAACTAAATATATATTTATTTATATGTATGATAGCACTACACCTTTTGACAATATTTCAACTGACATAAAAATAGAACCAGGCACAACAGCCACTCCATACTCTCCTTATGGAATGGGAAGTATAACAGAGAAGATTATTAATGAAAACTTATGGAGTTCTGAATGGGAACAAGGAAATATAAATGGTACAACAGGGCAAAATGAAATCAATAATACAATAATAAGAACGAAAGATTTTATATATTTTGAACCAGAACAACATTATGCCATAAAAAGAAGTATTGCAACGGCTTTTATAAATGTTAGAGGTTATGACATTAATAAAAAGTTTATAGGTGCTGGTAGTGATGTTGTAAATTTAATAATGGGCGAAACAGCTAATAATCCAATGAACAATCAAGATACTTGTGTAATATCAACAAAACCAGGGGTTTATTATTTAAGATTTAATGATAATTCAAATGATTTAGCAACTCAATATATGATGGTTAAAGGAGATACTCCAGAAGATTATATAGAACACCAAGAACAAACCTATACCATACCAACACAACAACCAATGAGAAGTATAGGAGATGTAAGAGATTGTTTTGTTAAAAAGAGTGATGGGTGGTATGAAAGACATAATAGTCTAAGAAGTATATTAAATGGAACTGAATATATAGATTTAAATAGTGAATATAATAATTCTTATAGTTTTTCTTTAAAAGAATTTAATACAATTATTGATAAATCTAGTGCAACGAATATTTTATGTAATATTTTAAAAGCCGAAACAAGTAATGAACCTAGTACAATAAGAATAGCGACAGGTAGTGGTAATATAATTATGTGCTTTGCTAAAGATTTTATCTCATATAATGTAGATACTTTTAAAACATATTTAGCTACACAATATTCAAATGGTACTCCTGTATATATAGATTATCTTTTAGCAACACCTCTTGACTTACCATGTACCGAAGAACAAATACAACAACTAGAAAACCTACCAATTACTTATGCAGGACAAACTAATGTATTTAGTATAGATGAAGTGGAAGCTTATTTGAGAGCTAAAGGGTTGTTAGACTTAAATACTTTAGTAAATAATTAAAAAAGGAGTGATTTATTATGATGATAAAAATAATTGTCTTAGCTATATTGTGTGAAGCAATATGGGAAAATTTAAAAATGATATGGGAAAATGGAAAATTTAGTATAAATAGATTAGGAGCTTTGATTTTAGGTGTAATTTTAGCACTTGCTACTCAATTGGATTTATTTAAAATTTTAGATATAGAAATAATACCAGTTATAGGAAGTATATTTACAGGAATTTTAATAAGTAGAGGTGCAAACTTTATACACGATTTACTTACAAAAATACAAGAATTAAGTAAAGGAGAATAGATTATGGAAGAAGATAATATTGTTGAGGAAACAATAGATTTTTCAGAAGAATTATATCAAAAAAACATAACAGAAAACAGTTTAGATATTGAATATGAAGGAGGAGATATAAATGCAGATAACGAATGTTAAATGTCCTAAAAGTAAATATTCAATAAAATGTCCTTATGAAATGAAACCCGAATACATCACAGTACACAATACTTATAATGATGCAAGTGCAATGGCAGAAATATCTTATATGTTAGGGAACAATTTAAAAACTTCATTTCACGCAGCAGTAGATGATTATAGAATAGTAACTGGAATACCTTTTAATAGAAATGCTTGGCATGCAGGAGATGGTAGAGGAAAAGGCAATATGAAATCTATTGGAATAGAAATATGTTATTCTAAATCTGGAGGAAAAAGATTTGAAGAAGCTGAAAATTTGGCAGCAGAATATATAGCATACCTATTAAAAAAATACGGTTGGGGAATAGACAAGGTTAAAAAGCATCAAGATTGGAGCGGAAAATATTGTCCACATCGTACTTTAGATTTAGGCTGGAAAAGATTTTTAAAAAAGATTGAAAAATATTTAGGAATACAAAAAGAAGAATATAAGCCAACAAATTCAAAGAAAGGTAGTGATGAGAAAGTGAGAACATATCAAAATGGAAGTACAACAGAAATAGTATATGCAGACACGGATTGTACTATAAAAATAGGTAGTTTAAATCCAAGAGAAAAATGCGATTGTTTTGGAATATTTGAAAAAAGAGCAATGGTAAGATATAAAGTTTCAGGTCATTCAAATTATAAAATAGGATTTTGTAAATGGACAGGCGGAGTAAAATAATTTGACAAAAATAAAAAATAAGTGTATAATAAAATTAATTCATACATTACTGTTAAAAAGTTCGTAACTTTTGTTGCGGACTTTTTTCTATGTATGTCTTAAAACCTTTGCGAGAGTAAGAATAAAAGTTTTTAAAAAAATTTATAAAAAACTATTGACACGGGTAGTAAAAGGTAGTATAATAATTACAGTTGAAAGGAGGTAATGTATGATGAAAAAATGGAGAATAAATTGGAAAACAGTAGCTAGAAATGTATTTATAATAATAAATATAATATTAGTTGCTGTTTTTATTTATACAGTTAAGACAAAAGGCATAAGTTTTTTTAGCACAATTGGATATTTTGATTAAGGAGGATATTATGGAAGATTTAACAGATAAAGAAATTAATTCATTAAAAATTAAAAAAGTAAAAGATTATGCAGATTATATTCAAAAAGAAATTGAATATGATTTAATTCCAAATCAATTGTTTATTGATGAAATTATTGAATTATTAATTGATATAAAAAGGAGCGTAAAAAATGGAAGAATTTAATGTTTTAGAATTACAAATTGAAAATTATAAAAATCAAGTAAAATGTTTAAAAGAGTTATATGAATTGATGAATGATGAATTAGATATTTTAAATACAATGGTTGAAATAGCAATACCAGAAGAAGAATATCAAAAAATAAAAAATCAAGCTATATTAGTAATAAAAGAAAGAGAGGAGAATTAGTAATGGATTATTTGGACCTGATGTCAGAAAGAAGTTATGAAGATATGGTGGCAGAAGCAGAAGCAAGATATGAATACGAAAGAGAAGATGAACAATTAAAATATTTAGAAGAAAAGGAGAATGTTTAATATGAATATATATGAAAAATTATCAAATATACAAAACGAATTAAAAGCACCTAAAGGGCAAACAAATAAATTTGGAGGTTACAAATATAGAAGTTGTGAAGACATATTAGAAGCTGTCAAACCATTATTAAAAGCAAATAAGTGTATTTTAATATTAAGTGATGAAATTAAAGAGGTTGGATATGAAGAGCAATCAAGATTTTATGTAGAAGCTACAGCAAGTTTAATTGATTGTGAAAGTGAAAATAATATTGCAATTAGAAATACAGCTTATGCAAGAGAAAGCAAAGAAAAGAAGGGGATGGATGATAGCCAGATTACAGGAACAGCAAGTAGTTATGCTAGAAAATATGCTCTAAATGGCTTATTCTGTATAGATGATACAAAAGACGCAGATACAGATGAATTTACAAAACAGCAACAAAGTATTGATGAAGAAAAAGTAATTGATAAAACAAAAGTACAGGCATTAAATAAATCAATAGAAAATGCTGGAATAACAGATGAAGTTATAGAATTGATATTAAGTGGTTATGGATATACAAGTACAAGTGAAATAAAAGTAAAAGATTATCAACAAATAATTCAGGATTTTAAATCTAAAAAGGAGGAATAAATATGAATTTATTTACTATTATAGCAATTGTTATGCCTATTTTTGTAATAATAATAAAAAATTACACAATTAAATTACTATTGTTGATTATTCAAATTATATGTTTTATTGTTGGAATTTATGAACAATTAAAAGATTAACAGAAAGGAGTAATATATGGAAGAAATACAAAAAATGCAAGAGCTAAATACTTATTTAACTACAGCTCTTGCAGAATATAAAAAAAGAGGTACTGATTATGCAAAAGCATATAAAAATTATAGAGTATTATTAAGTCAAGAATTATTAAAGTTAAAAGCAGAAGGTATGCCAGTAACTATTGCTTATGATATAGCAAGAGGAACAGAACAAGTTGCTAATGCAAAAGAACAGGAAATTATTACCGAATGTTTATATAAAAGTTGTCAAGAAGCAATAAATACATATAAATTACAAATAAAGATATTACAAGAGAATATAAACAAAGATTATTAAAAAGATTGGAGATGAATTAATATGAATAAATTTCAAAAAGAATTATTAGATAGATGTATTGATACAAAACATTCAGATGATTTACCTTTATTTGATGGGATATATATATTACCAACAAATAGAAAGCACGATAGTGGTTATAAAATAATGTATATTGTTGGACACGATGGAAAAGAAGATAAATATTATCTATTAGATACTTATTGCGATGTAGTTAATTTTGGATATTTACTAAAGCAATTAGATGAACTAAACATTGATATAGAACAAAATGGAATTATACATTGTTGGAGTAATTCGCAATTAATTAAAAGTGGATTCAGGGTTAGTAGTTGTACTTTTGATTTTGTAGATAAAAAAAATAGAGATTGGAAAAAATAAAATGTATTGTAAAAATTTATTAAAAAGGCAACGCAAATATAAGCCATATTTCTATTGTAAGGCATTAAGAAAGGAAATTATATTACCTTGCGATAAAAATTGCTCAAAATTAATTCTCGTTACAAATAAGCCTATAAAAAAAGTAAGTAATAAAAGAATAACAGTAACAGAAGAAACATATAACAAAGTTATGCAAAGAGATAAGTGTTGCCAATTATGTGGAACAACTTTAAATTTAGTTGAACATCACATAGTCTATAAGTCAGAAGATAGAAAATTAATAAATGAGCCAACTAATTTAATTGTTTTATGTGCAAGATGTCATTCTACTGTGCATAGCAATAAACATTATTGGCAACCTATATTAAAGGAGATGATAAATAAGTGAAAGTACATTGTTTTTTTGAACAAAGTGGAACTTTTAAAAATGAATTTAAAAAACTAGGAATAGAAGCAATAGACTATGATATATTAAATGAATTTAATGAAACGGATAACATAATAGATTTGTATAAAGAGATAGAAAAAGCATACGAATATGAAAAATCCATATTTGATGACATTTCAAAAGATGATTTAATTATTGCGTTTTTTCCTTGTATAAGATTTGAAGACCAGATACAAATGCACTTTAGAGGAGTGGCTTTTCAAATGAAAAAATGGAATGATATTCAAAAATTAGAAAAGGATATTGAATTACATAAAGAATTATCACAATTATATGAATTAATATCAAAACTTGCAATAGTTTGTTTAAAAAGAGGCTTAAAGTTAATTATAGAAAACCCTTATAGTGAACAACATTATTTAGTTAAATTTTGGGGTATAAAAAGTAAAGTTATAGATAAAGATAGAACACAACGAGGGGATTATTACGAAAAACCTACACAATATTGGTTTATAAATTGTGAGCCTAAACAAAATATGATATTAGAAGCATATACTTGGAATGCAGATAAAAAGAAAAGTATTGAGAAAACAAATAATAAAACAGAAAGAAGTTTAATAGCACCAGAGTATGCAAATAGATTTATAAGAGAATTTATATTAGAGGAGGAAAATTAAATGAATATAACAGGAAAAACAAAAATATATAAAGGAATGTATGGATATAGTTGTTCTATATCTAATAAACAACAAGATGGAAGTT